>Ga0105048_10000177_pt1 | contig 87536 bp, 79 predicted proteins | sample MAT05_FD_78382 | JGI IMG/M metagenome (GOLD analysis project Ga0105048, IMG submission 78382) | Freshwater microbial communities from Lake Fryxell liftoff mats and glacier meltwater in Antarctica - MAT-05 | ecosystem: Environmental > Aquatic > Freshwater > Ice > Liftoff microbial mat | place...
CCGGTGTAGGCCGCCCGCTTGCGGGCGCGCTTCGAGCAACGCGCGCGCAAGCTCCTTCCTCACGCAAAACACTTCCGTAGAAAGCGGCTACACTTTTTATTAAACTGTTTTACTCCCACTTCCGCCGCCGCTCCCGCTGTGTATTTCGCCCTGGTAGAAATTATCTGCAAAATTGCTAAAAGACCGCCTAAAGTTTTTTCAAGAACACCCGATATCAACTCCATCGCCAAGTGATGCTGGCGATTCTTTGCAGGTGTTGTGGTCAGCCCGGCCTGGTGCTTCTAGCACAGGCCGGGCGCTACATTTCCACCCCCCGCGGCCCGCCACCCGCCCCCATCGTGCTCGTTAGCGTTCACGAGTGGTTTAATAACTTCTACCTGTTATATCCCTCTGCGTTAATCCGCGTCCATCAGCGGTTTCATATCTCCGTTCTGGTTCCACGCGTCCGCGGCATATTACACCAAAAGCCCGGCGCTTTTACCTCAAGGCTAAGCCCGTCGAGATTCTTACAGAAGAGAACGACGGAAACGAAGCCACGGCTCTGAAAACCCGAATCGTTTCGTTCTCTTCGTTCCCTGGCTTCTGTGAAAAATGCAGAGGCTTAGGGCGTTTAATATGAGCGTCCATGAGCGGTTAAAAAATCTACTTATTAGGATTCACCGCGCTCTTCCGCGCTCCCCATGCGAGCTCTTTGAAATTTCAAATCAGGAATCTCAAATCAGCTCAACGCCCCCTGCCTCCGATCCTTCCTTTATCCGCGTCCATCAGCGGTTTCCTCTCGGCCGCCCTCCTTCTTGTCAAACCAGTCTTCATCTGTGCCCATCGGTGTTCATCTGTGGCAAAATTCTGCATCAACGTTGAAAAGAAACCGCGTCCGACGGCCAACCCACCTCAGTGACCTCTGTGCCACCTCCTTCCTTCTCTGTGTTCCCGCTCCGAGGCACTCTCCCTCGCCCTCTCCCATCCCATCTCCGTGGCTGACGATTTGGTGTCTTTTGGCCTCTTTAAAATTGCCAGGCGTTTACTGGTATGTTTTGGTTCTGTCATGCGGAGAAGGCCCCCCTTCGTAAAGAAAGACGCCCCTGCGGAATGCCTCCCTCACAGGAAACCGCTCCTGTCTCTCTTCCCGATCCTGCCTCCGTAGGCCCCCGCGTGTTTGCCCCAGCCACGACCTGGGGTTCTCGCGCCCTGCTTAGTCCGCCCGAAAACTACACCCCACTGCTACCCCTGAATCACTACCCGAAGTGATGGGGCGAAGCCGTCCTGATGGCCGATTCAGCCGAATACCCCGCCCATCATTGTATCCAACGGACTTTTCACCCCCAGTCCCGGCTTTTTCATCACATGTGTAGAGATCTGTGTCGTCTCCACGCTCGCATGGCCGAGCAACTCCTGCACCGTCCGTATATCCACGCCGCCCTCTAGCAAATGCGTCGCGAAACTATGCCGCAGCACATGCGGCGTCACCCGCTTGTCGATATACGCGCGCCGCGCCGCCCTCCGAATCGCCTCCTGAAACGGCGTGTCGCTCAAATGATGTCTCCGCCGCAACCCCGACGCCGGATCCACGCTCGCCTCCCGCGACGGAAACACCCACTGCCAACCGAACTCCTTGCCAGATTTTTGATACTTTCGCGCCAGCCCCTCCGCCAGCCACCCCCCCCGGCAACCCTGCCGCCCGATCCTTCCTTAAACAACCCCCGCAACCGCTCCACATGCTTCTTCAACGGCTCGATTAACACCACCGGCAGCACCGTCACCCGACCCTTGTCGCCCTTGCCCCCATGCACGAGCAACTGCCCCCCGCTCCGCATCCACATGATGCACCCGCAGCCGCAGCAATTCCATCAACCGCAACCCAGCGCCATACGCCAACTCCGCCATCAACCGCTCCTCCCAAAACTCAGTCCCCCGATCACCCGCCGCCAACGGCGGCTCCACACGCCTCCTGAAGCCCGACTCCGCCCCCTTCATCTGCGCGAATCCGCGTTCATCAGCGGTTCCCCTCTCCGTCTTGTTAGATTTCAAATCAGAAATCCCAAGTCCCTCGCCCGCCGCATCCCGACTCCTGCCCTCCATTTCCTTCATCTGCGTGAATCCGCGTTCATCAGTGGTTCCCCTCTCCGTCTTGTTAGATTTCAAATCAGAAATCTCAAATCTTCCCCCGCCTTGACGAACCAACGCAAAGCCACCTGCAACCCTCGTCACGCTTCTTGGCTTGCGCCTCGCGCTTCTCAATATACAACTTCGGTAACATGACAGAAGCCGGCGCACGCTTCTCTTTGCAAAACCTCAGGAAGGAAAACACCTCCTGCGCCCAAGCACGCTGCAACTCCGCCGAAAGCTCCGTTTTCTCCAGAATTTTTTTCCAATCAGGAAACGAAACCGCCGCCCGCTCATCGATCTTTAAACCTATAACCGCAGTTGAGGTTTCAGCGGCCCGAAAATCAAACGAAAAAACCTCCAATTAACAAAATCCTCCCATGACTGTGGACAACTTGCATAACCCAAGACTCCATTTTCACCAACCGGCAAAAGCTCAACTCAGTTGATCCGAATAACACTGTTCGGCAAAAATTATATGTCATCTAACGAAAACAAGAAAGTCGCTGGAGCAGCCGGTGGTGCTGCTGTCGGAACCGGTGTCGGTCTCGCGGGCTCTGCCGCCGCAGTATCAGCCTCGGGTGCCGTCGCGGGCCTCTCTGGTGCAGGTATCACATCCGGATTGGCAGCCGTTGGTGGCACTATTATCGGTGGCGTCGCTGTTGTCGCTTGTAGCACAGTAGTCATCGCCGCACTTGGAGCATTCGCTGGCTACAAGCTCTTTTCTAAGAAATGAAAACGGAGCCGAACCAAGCGCTGGAGCATAATGCCTATGTCCGTCATGCCTCGTGCGGAGCACGAGGCATGCTAGCCATAGGCATGGCTCACTTTTGACGTTGGGCATTAATCATGAATTTCAGTCAAACTGTATTTATTGATGAATCGGGAACGCCAGTTCTCAATGATGAATGCTATGCAGTCTGCGCAATCATGTGCAATGATGACAATATTGATCATGATAAGGGAATTCTTGAATCTATAATTAAAAAACATGGAGTGGGTAGTGAGTTGAAATCTTCAGCGATAGGCTCGAAATTTCAAAGACGCCAGGGGATTTCAGGCGATTTATCAGCTCTTGAATCAAAGTGCGTAGTATTGGTTATTAAAAAAAAGCACCTGAATAAAAAAGATGGCTTTAGTTACAAGACTTCAGCCTATAAATACTGCCAAAGGAGATTATTTGAAAAAGTTTACAAAAGTTATAATAAGGTTGGCGTAATTGTTGATTCATTTGGGAGTGCTGAGTTCATGGATGGATTTAAAGATTATATCGATAAACATTTCGAGCCAAATATATTTAATCATGAACGATCGGTGAAGTATTCTAACCCAAAAGAATCAATCATGCTTCAGGTGGCTGATTTTGTAGCCGGTACTGTAAGAAGATATGTTCAGGGTGATGATGATTCTAAGGCATTTGACCTACTAAGTCCTATTTTATCGATAGTTGAGGTTTGGCCGAGATCAGGAAAAGATCCTCGAAAAGATATCGAATCACCTGAACTTGATTTAGCTATTGAGCGTCATTGCACTAATGCTGCTATGGAGCTTATCGATGAAGAGGAAAATGTTGTACTTAGAGAGTCTTTAGAGTTTTTACTTTGTTCCTCAGCTGATAATGGAGATAGTTTTATTTTCGGGGATAAATTATTATCTTATTTGATTAGTCAGGGACTGGTTGAAAAAACTAAAGATAAGTTTTGGCTTCAAAATAGTGTTATTGCACCGTTACGTGATAAAGGGGCTCCAATAGCAGCATCACGTGATGGGTATAAAATTCCACGGAACCAAAAGGATTTGAAGGCATTTGTGGATTTTGTTTCCCAGAAAACTTTACCATATTTGAAGAAAGTTAATAACATGAGAAATAGTTTATCGATTGGCCTTGGTAATCGTTACGATATGCTACAAGAAAATGAAGACCTCAAAAATTTAATGACTAGTTTGAGTCAAAACTTAGACAACTCGAAATGAAGAGTCGAAATACAAAACCAAGGTAGGCTAACCATGCAGTAGAGTCAACGATCATGGCTGGCACGGAGCACGCTCTGCGCAGCACTCTCCGCGCCTGCCATGATCGCTGCTCATTTTAAACGTTAGGCAAATTTCAGCAAAGAAAATATAATGAAAATCCGAATCAAGGGCATTGAATCGACCTGTCCCTTAAAAACACCCGTGACAAAACTGCTCCCGGGCAAAATGTTAATGATATAGTAATGACCCCTTTCCAGGTCTAACTGCGGTCGCTGCACATCTTTATCGTTGGGCAAAAATATGAAATTTGAACGCAATAGTCCTGAAGGGCAATGGCTACGCGCTCGATGGAATCTAATTCTTGGCATGACTCCACTGAGTGTAGATTACACAAAGTGGATGGCGACCGGAATAGCTGCTATTGTCGCTGTAATTCTGGCGAATCTGGATTCAATTACGAAACAGGTTTATCCAGTTTACTTCAAGTGGGGCACTTCACTTTTGATTATATCGCTAATGACAGCATCGTTGGCTTGTTTACTTTCGCTCTCACTAAGCGCAGGAGTAAAGGCCAGAAAAAAGGCTGAAAAATTAGAGCAGCAGAATGATACTGAATCAGCGGTGATTACTACAGATACTCTAAATGCGCTTAAGCAGCCATTTTGGGGATTCCTGCGGTGGGTTATCAATAGATCGATCAAAAAGGCTATTGATGATCCTTTTTATGCCGAAAAAAGTAGTATCTTTATGACATGCATAGTAAGCCTATTGATTTTAGGAACTGTGGCTTTTGCGACAATCGGACTAATTCTGTTGGTCGTCGGATTGAATACTAATGCCTAAAGAATTTAAAAATAGAATAACGGAGCTTAACTAAGCGCTACAGAGACGAGCATGGCTGTCACGGTTCGTGCTCCGAGCAGCACACTCCGCGCCAGCCATGCTCGTCTCTGAGCTTTAACGTTAGCCAAAACAAAAAAACAAATGGAAAACGGACAGTATTACCTAGGGCGAGTCGTAAAGCTGGGGCAACTAAACCAAGAGAAACTACTTGATGCCATAATCAAGTGTCGACCGCTTATGATCGGAAAATTCTCCTGGGCGATTACCGACGTTCATGACGCTCGCGATAAGCAGATTCCTTTTGTATTTGGCAGGCTATCCAAATACTCCGCAGAGGGCTCAGTTACATTAGTAGACACTGATACTAAACACCAAATCCCTGCGGTTGCGAAGAATCTTCTTGTTGCAAGTTCACCCTTCGTCTATCTGCCGAATTACTCCGGCATCGCATATCTCCACGTCTGGAATGAGATTCAGGAGGATGTGTTCCCGCGTAGATTTAAAGCCCTCATCGAAGCTGCTTTTGAAGGGTTTTTTGTCGAGTGCTCAATAGAGCCAGTCGCCGACTACCGCGCATTTATTAGTAAAATTAAAGAGATAGACCGCATTACTCAGATTTCCGCCAAGGTGAACCCTCCGAATCCTTCATTTGGCCGCATCTGGAAGAAACTAAATGAATATATTAAAGAGCGAAATGCATCGGAAGTTTTCATTCAAGAACAGAATAAAGGGGGCGGCACACTAAATAGTCAGATTGTCCAGCTAGTCACCGAGGTATTAGAGGAAAAGGAAGTCTCCGGGGACTCTTCGCCGGCTATTACCGATGCTGCTCTTTTGATGGCGGCAGATGGTTATGGGCATGGCAAGATAGTAGGCAAAAAAGGAAATGAAATAATAATAGTCCGAACTAGTGATTCAAAGAAGAGTTTCTTTTTCCCTAAGGAACCCGATCAATTCGAAATTGCAAAAGAAGCCGATTCACACTTCGAGAAAATTTCCCACGAACGAAAAATGGAGCATCCATGAGAGTTTTGAAAGAGTATTGCCGGACGCTATCGATTTCACTAGAGTTTGTAGTAATTCTTCTGTGCGTATATATCGGGCTTGCGCAATTAGATGCTCTTCGGGCATTGGTTAGCTATGTAAACATAAATGGAGATCCATTGAAGTATGTTGCCCTTTTGCCGGCAGGTATCCTAGTCTGGAACTTATCATTGCTGAGGAAGATTAGATTTCCTGAACGAGATGCTAAGAAAATACTCCAGAAATGGGAGGGATATTATACCTTAAGAATTATTCTTGATGTTGCTCTTTTTTATAGTGTTACATTCGCCATAACAGGGGCCTCGATATGGATCACTTCCACATTTTTCTCACCCGAAATCCGCATCCTTGTTTTATTGGGCTCATTTATTGGTGCAGCAATCGTGGGTCTTTCCTGCTATGTTGCAGAACTACAAGTTAACGAGGCGTTTTCAAAATAAAACGGAGGCTAACCAGGCAGTCAGCCAACGATCATGGCTGTCACGGACTGTGCGGACGCACATTCCGCGCCAGCCACGGTCGTGGCTGACATGGGACGTTGGGCAAAAAATTATGTCCTTCCTCGATTCGCTCCTCGGTATCTCGAAAAAGAAGCTTCAGCCCGGTGTGCTCGATGAACTTCGCCTCGAATCGCGAGGTATCAAAGGCCGGATTGATTGCGTGCCTTACTATTTCGCTCGGTCAAATCCGGAAAAGAAGATGCAGGGGATAGATTTTGCTCTCGATTTCGCTGAGGCGCTCACGAATTTTGAGCCGCAGGGAGAGAAGCGGCTGTTCGAGTCGCTCAAGCCGTTTCGCGACTACTTAGTTGATCTAGTGCTTGAAGAAAAGCAGTCCGACACGAGTTGAGTTTCGGATAGACCGGAACGGTACGCCAGACGAGTTGTTTTCGGAATTGATCGCAGTGATCGACGCAGCGCTTCAGCGTTCGCGAATCACGTTTATCGGTTTACGAAAATGAAAACGGAGCCAAACCAGGCGCTAGAGCACAACGCCTATGTCTGTCACGTCGGCTGCGGACGTGGCTCACCTTTGACGTTCGGCAAGAGCAAGATGAGCGAAGCGAAAACACCACGCCAAGGATTCAACAGAGTGGCGGCATCTGTCGTTTTTGCCTGCGCTTTACGCTTTCTGTTTTGCGAGTATCCGCGTTTACACTAAAACATTTTGAGCAGGCATTGGGCCGCGATTCCAGGAGAAGCGCATTTAGACTTAATGCATGTTCTCGGGGCGTTGGATATGGCATATCGAGGACTGGCACTTGCAGCGCTTGTTTGGTGTGTCTGGTCGTGGTTTAAAGAGCCGCGAATTGTTGCTGGAGTTTCGTCTGTGTTCGCGATCTATTCGCTTATGGGTGCGTTGACCTTGGTCTGAAATGAAAACCACGGAGCCAAACTAGGTGTCAGAGCCAACGGTCATGTCTGTCATGCCTCGTGCGGAGCACGAGTCACGCCAGCCATAGTCATGGCTCACTTTTGACGTTCGGCAAAAAATGAAGCCTTGGTTCTTTACTATCGGATTTGTGATCCTGCTCGGTGGTATATTCGCTGTTAGTAACTTCGATCCAGTGGTGATCTACCCATCTGGTAGTAAAGTACAGGTGCCTGTCGAAATTGCTGGAGTCCAAAAGAAGATTTTCGCCGTAGTGACTATCGCCTTGGGTGCAGGGATAATCGGTGTGGGTTTTTGCACGAAGAAGATTTTGACCTTTGAGCATCCCGAATCAGAAAAATGAAACCCTCGGAGCCGAACCAGTCGCTACAGCGCAACGACCATGTCCGTCACGCCTCGTGCGGGGCACGAGTCGCGCCGACCACGTTCGCGGCAGCGCTATAACCTTAACGGAAAAACATTATGGCCGAGTACGGTGAATGGACTCGCAAAGGTGCCACCCTAAGCGACGTAACCGCAAAAAAGGAGTATGGAGTCGAGCGCGACTTCATCGTCAGAGGTATCGAGGCCGGTAAGCTCGAATATAGAGAGGGCTTGATCTGGGGTTCCCCCTATATCAAGGTTTTGAGGAGCCAGCTTGAAAAATATATTGCTACAGAACTCGGGACGGACCGCCTGGATTCAGGCAAGAACTAAACCGAGTTGCGCAAGATTAAGCGTGAAATCATTGATTTGAAGAAGCGAATTGGAGAGCTTGAAGTCCGCAAAGCACAGCTAGAAGGTCGCTCAAAAAAAGAAACAAAACGGCCTAACCCAGACGTTGCAGCACCATGACTATGGCTCATTTTTAGCGTTAGCCGAGGAAAGCATGGCTTGACTTACGTACGTGTTTCCGTACGTATATAGCATGACCTCAATTCCTGTCACCGAAGCCCGGGCTAATCTTTACCAGTTGGTGGATGATGCATCGGTTTCTCATGACCCCGTCCTCATTACAGGAAAGCGTAACAGTGCGGTCTTGGTGTCAGAGGAAGATTGGCGCAGTATACAAGAGACTCTCTATTTGCTCTCGGTGCCGGGTATGCGAGAGTCGATACGTGAGGGGCTGGCTGAGCCGCTCAGTAACTCTGCTAAGGTATTGAAGTGGTGAGCTGGACGCTTTTTTTCACAAAGCAGGCACAGAAAGACGCCAAGAAACTGGCGTCTGCAAACCTGCGTCCGCAAGCCGAGAGACTGCTGGAGATTCTTAAAAAAGATCCATTTGCGAGTCCGCCTCCATTTGAAAAACTCATCGGAGATTTGAATGGTGCCTACTCTAGGCGAATCACTATTCAGCATCGGCTCGTTTATCAAATCTACAGCGAGAAAAAGGCTGTTAAGATTTTACGTATGTGGACACATTACGAGTGAAACTGGAGGTCAAACCCCGTGTTGCTAAAAGTCCCTACATCCCGCCCGGACAACAACCATGCTTCTCGTTCTAACACCCCGCGCTAGATCCATCGCGCGTTTTATTGAGGAGCCCGGCGCGGTCGTTCCGCACGCCGGGATCTGCGCGGGGCCCAGTCGGCAACGGCTGGTCCTACCAACACCATAATCATGAATAAACCCGAATATAATAAAAAATACTCCGACGATTCGTTTTGGACGAAACTCGGTAAATATGCCGTTATCGCCGGAAGAGAAGTCGTCAAAAAGGCTTTAGTGCTCTTTGAAGCTCTAAAAGATAAGGACACTCCAGCTTGGGCGAAAGCGGTTATCGTAAGCGCATTAGGGTTTTTTATTTCACCGCTCGACGCGATTCCTGACGTTCTTCCTTTTGTTGGTTATGCAGACGACCTCGGCGCATTGGCCGCAGCCTTTGCAGCGGTCGCTATCTATGTGAAAGATGAGCATGTCGCTGCGGCTAATGCGACGCTTCAGAGATGGTTTGGCGGTACCCATAAGGATGAAGTCAAGTGAAGACGACGCCGAACCAGGCGCTACTGCCAACTCCCATCTTGGTCACGGATCGTGCTGGCACGCTCTGGGTCATGCCTCGGTAGCGTGCTTCATCAGCGACGATTTGTGCGTCCGCTGCGAGTTGTTTGGTCTTCGCTTTGGCGCGCGAGAGGCGGGCGTTTAGCTCTTTGAGCTGAGCTTCGTGTTTTTGACGGTAGGCATCGCGGAGTCTCATGGCTGAATGGTAATCCAACCTAGATGAGGGTTCAGTGGGTCGTTTTCTCTGGCGGCATGGGGCGTAGATGCACGACCCGTTGTGGAAAGGGGATCTCGATTTGGCTTTCTCGTAGTTTTCGCTCGATGGAGAAATTGAGCTCACTGCGAAATCTGCGTGGAGAGTGTGCCATGTTCTGGGTCCAGACACCGAGTTGAAAGTTGAGAGAACTGTCGCCAAAGCTGTCGAAAAAAACTGAGGGCGCAGGCTCTTTTAGCACACCAGCGTGATCCGCTGCAACCTCGAGCAAAATAGTGCGGAGCTTTTCCGTGTCGGTGCCATAGGCGACACCAATAGGCAGGCGAAACTGCACCTTCGGATCGCCGTGGCTCCAGTTAGTGATCGGCTGCGTGATGAGGTCGGAGTTGGGAACGATGATGGAGATGTTGTCATTAGTGACAACGGTCGTGCTGCGCAGGCTGATCTTCGTCACCTGTCCGGCCACACCGGCGACCTCGATCCGGTCGCCAATCGAGACCGGCCGTTCTGCCAGCAGGATGAGACCACTGACAAAATTGCTAACAATATTTTGTAGGCCAAAACCAATACCAACACCCAATGCGCCAGCGATGACCGCAAGTGAACTGAGGTCCACACCGTTGACCAGCAGCGCGACATAGAAGCCGAGCGTGACAAACCCATAGCCGAAAATCTTGCCGATGGCGAAGCGCAGGCCGGGGTCGAACGGGGTGCGTTTAAGCAGAGGCTGGACGGCCAGCCGCCGCATGAGCACGTTGCCAATGAGCACGAACGCGAGCCAGATGAGCACTTTGCCCAAGCTGAGGGGCGTAATGGCAGATTTCCCCATGCTCATGATCGGGTACTCGAGCCATTCGAGTCCCGCAATGGAGGCAAAGAATTTTGATAACATGCCAATCATGGGTTGAGAGGTTTCAGGTGGCCTCGTGTGTCGTAAAGGTAGGGCGGTGTCGCACTATCTTGCTCTGCAACAAACTCTGCCAGACGACAGGCATGGAGCAACGCCGTTTGAGGTGCCAGCCGATAGTACGGCAGCCCGGCGAGAAACTCGGCGAGGAACGCATCGCCAGCGCCAAGGGTATCGCGTGCTTCCACCGGGCGGTCGCAGGCTGGTGTGAACTACGCAGACCGTGCAGCCTATCGCCCGGATTCTGAGTTATCTCGGTATTTTTTGGATGAATCACAACGCCAAGTCGGAGCCCAGACACAGAGGAAAGGCAGAGCGGATTCCAGGGCTTTGAGCCCTCGGTGTCGGAGTGCTGTATTCTCTGTGACAAAAATTAATTGTGGGAAATGATAAAGGCATCCCGAAGCTTTTAGTATTACTGCATACTAAAGTGGATTCAATAATGCTATGGCAGTTTTCGGTAGGGTGGACCGTCCCCGGTGAGACGTGTTTGCCTCGGCTCGGCAGGGACGCCTCGCCCGACCCTATACGTTTCGAGAAACCGACGCGGCTACAGTTTGTATTAATCTGCTCTAAGAAGAGAAGAAATAAAGGATCCACAGGAAGTTGTGTAGAGGGATCGTTTTAATTGATGGGTGAAATTGAGCCAAAACGCTCTCCGTAGCTCATTGCTTACCCTTCGCTTCTTCACAGTTCAAAGCTAACGGTGGGATCGAAAATAAAAAAACGCCGGGCGGTGAGGCCCGGCGCAGAGGGAGGAATCGGTTGTCTGTGGCGGAGTTGTGATGCTTCGCCAAACCTTTGGTTACCGGTATTCTTCGCTGCTGTTGGCGTTGACGATTTTAAAGTTCTCGACGTGGTAATTCAGGTCGGCGCGGAAGGCTAGTTTCACGCCGAAGAGTTTTTCCATGCGCACGAGGAGCTCCGCGTCCTCGCTGCGGAGGCGTTCGAGGATCGACGGATGCACGAGTACGCGCAGCGAGTATTCCTTGCCGTCGCCACGCGCTTGGAGGCGGCGGACCACGGAGGAGAGTTTGCGCTGGAGTTCGACCGACATCGTTGTAGCCGATTTCACGATACCGCGGCCGCGGCAGTACGGGCAGTCGGTGTACAAATTGCTCGAGAGCGACTCCTGCTGGCGCTGGCGGGTCATCTGCATGATGCCGAGCTGGGAGATGGGAAGGATGTGGTTTTTGGCCTTATCCTCGGACATCGCCTCGACCATCTTTTCGTAGACGGAGTTGCGATGGCGGCGTTCCTTCATGTCGATGAAGTCCATGATGATCAGACCACCGAGATTGCGGAGGCGGATCTGGCGGGCGATCTCGACGGCGGCTTCGAGGTTGACGGCGTAGATGGTGTTCTTCTCGTCGCCGCCGCGGTTCTTGTGGGAGCCGGTGTTGACGTCGACGGCGATGAGGGCCTCGGTTTCGTCGATGATGATTTCGCCACCGGAGGGGAGCGGGACCTTGCGTTGGAAGGTCTGCTCGATCTGGCGCTCGATGTTGAAGCGTTCGAAGATCGGGATGTTGTCTTTGTAGACGGCGATTTTCGAGGCGGAGCGTTTGCTGATCTGAGCGACGAGCTTTTGCGTGCGGCTGTGGTCTTCGGCGTTGTCGATGAGGACGCGGTCGACTTCCTCGGTGAGGAAATCGCGCACGGTGCGTTCGACGAGGTCGGGTTCCTGGTAGAGGCAGGCGGGGGCTTTGTCGGTTTGGAGTTTCTCCTGAATGCGGGCCCAGGTTTTGAGCAGGAGGTGGAGGTCGCGGACGAAGTAGCGGGTCTTTTTGCCTTCGCCGGCGGTGCGGACGATCACGCCCATGCCTTCGGGGATGGTGAGCTCGTTGATCATCTGCTTGAGGCGGCTGCGTTCCTTATGCTCCTCGATTTTGCGGGAGATGCCGCATTGATCGGAGAAGGGCATGAGCACGAGGTAGCGGCCGGGCAGGGCGAGGTTGGTGGTGGTGCGCGGGCCTTTGGTGCCGATGGGGCCCTTGGTCACCTGGATGACGATGTCGGTGCCGGGCGGATACATGCCCGGGATGTCCTTGACGGTGGGTTCGGCGGGGCGCGGCGGGGCGTTTTTGCGTTTGTTGACGCGCACGACTTCCACGGAGGAGTCGGCAGCGGCGGGGAGCATATCCCAGTAGTGCAGGAAGGCGTTTTTGTTGTAGCCGATGTCGACGAAGGCGGCTTTGAGGCCGGCATCGAGGTTTTTGATACGGCCTTTGTAGATACCGCCGACCATGCGGTTGTCGGAGTCGCGCTCGATCTCAAACTTCTCGAGCACGCCGTCGACGAGGAGGGCGACGCGTTTTTCGAGGGGTTCGGAGTTGATGATCAGTTCGCGGAAGGAGGATTTCTCCTTTTTGAAAACTGAGAGGATTTTCTGGAGCAGCGGGCGCTGCTGGGCGCGTTCCTTGGCTCCGGCTTTTAGTTCGGCGGGATTGACGGGGTCAACAGGGGAGGTGGGCGGGGGGTTGGCCAGCTCCTCGTTGTATTTTTCGTTGATGTCCTGGGGCGGGACGTCGTGGTCTTGGGGGTTGTTGTGTGGTGTATCGCTCATGTGGCGGGTTGTCGTGTTGTTCGACGGCGGTCCCGGGCGCGGGGGTTGCGGCGCAGGAAATTCCGGCAGAGCGGTCGTTAGCGCGAAGAAGTGATTTCATGAGAAATCCTTCCTGAAGCGATAGACGCTCTGGACCAGTCCTTGCAGCAAGCAGCAACTCAGCACAAAGGAGCCTCCGTAGCTGATGAAGGGAAGCGGTATGCCCGTGATGGGCACCATCCCGAATGTCATCGCGATGTTAACGAAGACGTGCACCGCGAACAGCACTGTCACGCCGATGGCGAGCAGTTTGCCGAAGCGGTCTCGTGCGAGGCCGGCGATGCGGACTCCGTTAAACATCACTACTCCAAACAGGGTGAGAACCGTGAGGCTTCCCAAAAATCCTTCTGCCTCGGCGATGACCGAGAAGATAAAATCGTTGTGCGCGACCGCGGGTGGCAGGTAGCCGAGCTGGGCTTGCGTGCCCTGGGTCCAGCCTTTGCCGGTGAAGCCGCCGGAGCCGACGGAAATCTGCGACTGCGTCAGATTCCACGCGTCCTTCGTGCGGGTCGGGTCGATCACGTCCGGCGCGACGAACGTGAGGATGCGGTTGCGCTGATAATCGTGCAGCGGAAACCAAGCGTGCGTCTCGTATTTGCCCTTGTCCTTGATGTACGAATACTCGTGCTGGCGCATGAATTGCACGTAGTTGTAGCCATCCAAAGCGACGACGGCCACGATCAGTAGGAACGCGCCTAACGCTCCCGCGAAAAAACGCGTGGAGAGCCGTGAGATATAAAGCATGGAAAACACCATGGGCGGGAGCACGATGGCTGACTTGAGGTCAGGCTGCAAAAGGATCAACAACATGGGCAAACCCACCGCAAGTGCCAATTTCCCCAGCACACCTAGAGACTGTGCAATCGTGCCGATTTGCGAACGCGCCAAGATGCTGGCGACGATGAGCAGCACGGCGGCCTTTGCGGTTTCGGAGGGTTGGTAACCGAAGAAGCCGAGGTCGATCCAGCGTTGCGCGCCATAGACTTCGCTGCCGACGCCGGGGATCAGCACGAGCACGAGCGGCACGAGACAGACCAAGTAAAACCAGTGCGCCGTGCTCAGCCAGGTACGGTAATCGATGAGCGAAATAAAAGTGTAGAGCCCGGCGCCCATCGAAATGAAAACGATCTGTTTGAACCAAAAAGTTTTCAGGAGGTTGAGGAAACCACGCAGCGCGCCGTCCTTCATTGTGATCGGGACGTGGCCGGAAAACTGCGCACTGTAAATGAACATCACGCCGATCGTACACAGGCAGAGCATGGCCAGCGGCGTGACCCAGTCATGGCGTTCGCGGGTCGTCCGCTTGAAAAAAGTACTCAGGAAATGTGAGAGGACTGATTCGTTCACGCGTGGCGCGTCGAACAAAACAACGCCCTCGTGAATGGCAACCGCAGAGAGGACAGGCCCAGTGATTTATATATGGAAAACTGGAAGGGTGGCGCGGCGTTGTGTAGTTCGCGATTGCACCGCGAACGCCGATCTCTAATCGCTCAAGTCATGCCGCCCCCATTTTTCCCCGGAGCCGAAGGTCTCGGCGTTCGTCGATGGATGATTGCGGTGTTGGGCTGCCTCTTCGCGGTGTGGGCCGGTGTGACGCTCGCAGAGCAGCCGTATCTGGTTTTTGCGGGGCTGGCTGGATTGCTCTATGTCGGCACGCTTGCGGTGAATGCGCGGACGCTGGCCTGGCTGGTGGTCGCGCTGCAACCGGCGGCGTTGATCGTGCCATTTTTCCCGGGTCGGCCGTTTTGGTGGGAGCTGTGCGCGTTGCTGGCCTGGCCGAGCTTGCTGGCGCATTTTTTGGTGAATCAGGAGCAAGTGGCGTCGTTGCGTTTTGATCGGTTGGAGAAACGCGCGCTCCTCGCGCTGGGGGGATTTATAATCGTTTTGATTGTTCTGATGCTTTACCGCGGGGTCGGCTTTCGGGCGTTTGGCGGCGCGCAAATGGGCGGGCGATTTTATATGCAGCAGCTCATTCTGGCGATTGTGCCATTGCTGATGGTCGCGGCGGATTTATCGGAGCGTCGTCTGTTGACGGCGACTGCGGTGGGTTGGGCGATGGCATTGACCTATTTGGTTTCGGATTTTGCGTTCAGCATGAGCGGTGGCGCCATGCAGCGCGTCTTATATTTTTTCGAAGTGCCGACGGATGCCGTGAACTTTGTCGCCGGGTATGAGTTGACCGGCTTGCGGCGCTACCAATCCCTGTGGTTTGCGGCGGCGGCGGGCCTAGCCTGCCTGTGGACGCTCGCACCGCTGCGCGATTTGTGGGGGCGGTATGTGTTGCTGGCGGGGCCGTTGATGCTTGGGTTGCTGGCCGTTGGTTTGGGCAGCGGGCACCGAACCCTGTTGATCCAGGCGATGGGCACGCTTTTTTTTCTCACGTTGTTTCAGCGTTACTGGAATCCGCTGCGCGTGATGGTGAGCGCCCTGATGGTCACTTTTCTTGTCGTTGCCCTTTATGCGACAGCGGACCAGCTGCCCTTGTCGGTGCAGCGTTCGATTTCATTTTTGCCGGGCATTCAGGTGCAGGAATTGGCGATGCACAACGCGGTCGACACGTTGAATGACCGGCTTGGGATTCTCAAACTCGCGGTCAATGACATTCCTCGATATTTTGTGGTTGGCCGTGGGTTCGGCATGGAGCGCCTGGATCAATTGCCCGGCGATGCCCTTTATGACAATGTGTGGATGGGCTATGTGAATGGCATCTTTTATAATGGAACGCTCGGGTTGCTCCTGAAGACCGGGTTCGCCGGGTTTTTGCTGACGAGTTTGTTTGTCTGGTGGGTGTCGCGCATGGCGCTTGAGCTAGTGAAGCTGGTGTGGCGCAGGTCTGCGGGAATGCAGAGTTGGTTTGATCGTCTCTGCCTGCTGGTTTGCGCGCAGTGGTTTTCACTGCTCGGTTTCTTTTATCTCACGCACGGTGATGCTTCGTTGTGGATGCAGGGTTTCGCCCTGCCTGCGGCCTTGATTATGGTTTGCCGTCGCCGACAAATGCAGACCGATCCGGCTGAATTAAACTCGTCGCCCGAGGCGTCGCCCTCCTGATTTCCATGCCTGTCGTCTCCATTATACTGCCGACTTGTGATCGTCCGGATTTGTGGCCGCGGGCGCTGCGGAGCGTGTTGAGGCAAACGTGGCAGGATTGGGAGGTGGTGTTGGTGGACAGCAATCGGCGGACGATGCGGTTGCGAGATTCGGTGGCGTGGATCGAGTTTGCCGCGGAGCCGCGTGTCAGGTTGGTGGATACGCCACACGCGTCTTCGGCGGCGGCGGCGCGCAATGTCGGGTTGGCCGTCGCGCGCGCTGAATGGGTGACTTACTTGGACGATGATGATGTGTATTTGCCGGACAAAGTGGAGGCACAATTGGCGCTCGCCCGGGCCACGGGAGCGCCGCTGGTGTTGTGCGGCTACACGGTGGTGTTGCCCAAGCGCAGGAGGACGCGGCAGGTGGAGGCCGCAGCGTTTTGCGATGACGAACGATTGACTGATGCCAACTGGGGGACGCCGATGTTGTTTCACCGGCTTGAGCCGCGGGTATGTTTTGATGAAACCTTACGCGCGGGTGAGGACGAAGTGTTTGCGCACACCTTGATCGCTTTGCATAGAGTGGCGCGGGTGCCTAATTGTGCCAGAAGCTTGGTTGAGGTATTTCCCCAGCTTGGCGCGGACCGCGTGCATCGCGGTGAAGCGGTGTGGCACGCCTACCGTGCGACTTGGCGGATCACGCATCGGCTCTATTCACGTCGTGCCCGTCGTGCTTATCTTGCGATGGGGCGTCTGGTGCGCGCCCAGAATCAGCATGGCGGCGTGATGCATTTCCTGCGTTGCGTGCGCGCTGTGTTGGCCACGCGCGGGCCCGGAGCATGGCGGCTGGTAGTCAATGCGACGGCGCATCGCTTCGGGTTGTTTTCTAATTGGATGGTGTCCTGACGGCGCGTGCGCCCCACGGCAGGTGCGTCCACACCTCGCTCCATTCCTGCCGGAGCCGGGAGAAAATCCAGCCGGCCAGTGCGACGCCGAGTGTCGCTCCGACGAGCGCGCCGGAAAGTTTCCCTATAAAATTGTCCGCTGAAAACAGAGTGCGTCCTAGCGTGGCACCCGTGGCCAGTGCGGTGCTGTTTATAAAAGGATACAAGATCGCATTGGCGTAGGCTGAGACGGACAGCGGCGACCCGTGTAACCGCCACCAGAGGCGCGGCAGGGCGAGAAACAAGTTTGCCGCAGCCACGGCCATTGCCACGCCGATGGCACCATGGGGAATTCCGAGTATCACGGCGAGGGCGAGAAAGGGTAGGGCGAAAATGGCGGTGTGGATCAACCGTCGGGATTGTCCCGCGGCGAGGGCGACGGATTGCGCGACGAGCGTGAGTTGGGTGATGGCCGCGCTCACCGCCAGCCAGCGCAGGATCGGTGCGGCTTCGTTCCACTGCGGGCCGAGGACGATGCGCACGGTTTCTTCCGGTGCGGCGATGGCGAAGGCGGCAATGGGCAGCGTGAGATGCGCGATGAGGTTGATGCTCGAGACGGCTTGGCGGCAGAACTCCGTGGAGGCCGGCGTCACGCGGGACAGTGTCGTGAGCGAAACCTGTGATAATGGTTCGGCAATGTGGGCCATGGGCAACGCCAGCATCTGGCCCGACCGATTGTAGAGGCCGAGCTTGTGTGCGCCCAGCCATTGGCCGATGGCGATGATTTCGATCTGCTGCGATAAATAATTTAGCGCATTGTACTGGGTTAGGTGGAGTCCGGCGCGGATGAGCGGCCGAATCTCGCGATAACCGGCGCGGGCGGTAGGGCGCCAGCGGTAATGCCACCAGGCCAGCGCCGCGCAGAGAAACTCCCAAACCAGCAGAAACACGGCAAAGGCGTATGCTCCCGCGCCCATGAGCGCGGCGGCAATCATGGCGACCGTGCCGGTCACGGCGGCGATGCTTTCGAGCTGGTTGAGTTCGCGGAATCGGAGTTCACGCACCAGCAGTGAGCGCGGGAGGCCGCCGATTCCGATGAAGAGGAAACTCAGGCTCATACAGCCGAGCAGCGGCGTGAGCGATGGGAGTGCGTAAAATTTTGCAACAAAAGGTCCGGTGGCGGTGGTGACGAGGGTGAGCGTGAGCCCGATGCCGAGGTGGACCCAGAGCAGGGCGGTGCGTAGACTTTCATCAACCTTGGCGGTTTGCACGGTGGCGGTGCCGAGCCCCAAGTCGCGAAACATCCAGAGGAACAGCGTCACGCTGGCAGCCATCGCATAGAGACCGTGTTCGGAGGGGCTCACGAGCCGGGCGAGCACGAGCACTCCTGATGCTTTGCATGCGAGCCGCAAGCCTTGGGAAAGGAGTGTGCTTCGGTGTCCATGCTCGACCTTTTCCTGGACGGATTCGGGCGACGCGGGATCAGGCGAAATCATGGGCTTGGGGCGGAGTGGCGGCTGGCAGAACTACGCTGGCTTGCAGCATCTCGCTCTGGCAAGCGTGGCGTGCGTAGCTTACTCGGCCGAGTCGGACGCGGGCGTTTCCAATGTGCGCAAGGCGGAATTTAGCGCGGTGATGTGCTGCGCGGGCGTGAAGTTGAGCAGGTAATGTTCGCGCAGGACGCCGCCGGGTTCGCCGGCTTTGCGCGCTTGCATGATCGCGTCGGCGATTTGGTCGGGATGGCGTGGTTCGACAAACCACACGTGATTGAGCGGCAGCATGGCGGGGATACCGCGCCACTTGGTGGTGACGATCGGAATGTCGTGCGCGAGCGCTTCGATCAGCACGAGCGGCTGGCCTTCGTGCTGATAATAGGTCGGGAAGCAAAGCACATCGCTCTCGGTCAGCAGTGCGCGTTTGGCTTCGGCGTCGGCAAACCCGACATGGTGGATAGCATTGCCGAGGTCTTTGGTGCGTTCTCGGAATCGTTGCCAAGAGGCTTCGCTGTCAAAGGGGCCGGCGAGCGTGAGGTGGTAGACGCCCGGGGTGCGGGCGTGTAGCAGCGCAAGGGCCTCCACCGTGTCGAAGAATCCTTTTTCTTCGCTGCATAGGCCGAGGTAGAGAATTTCAAAACGTCCGTTGGTGCGGCGTTGTTTGGTCGGGGGCAGTACGCCGATTTCAGTTAACGAGTTTTGCACGATGGCGACGCGGCGCGGGTGAAAGGTTTCGACGTCGTTGGCGACTTCGGGTGCGAGCACGATCGAGAGATCGGCCTTGTCGAGTAGGCGGTGGGTGATGGCGCGTTCGGTTTTGGTGGCGACCGTGTCGATCCAATGGCCAAGGCCAACGGCGTGCCAGTGCAGGATGAGTTGGTTGAAGAAAGGGCGGCAGAGGAGCATCACCAGCCAGTCGCGGTAGAGCGCGCCGCGTTTGCCGGGTGCGGGCACATAATAGAGTGCCATCGGGCCATGTTGCCAGCGCAGGAGGAGCGCTTTGAAGCAGGCGGCGAAGAGCGGCACGATTTTTTTTAGGCGCCAGTGGCCGACGTCGGCGGAGTTTTCCGAGAGGTGCAGGTTGACGTGGTGTAGCTCGATGCCTTGGCCGGGGCGACCGAGTTCGTCCAGCATGAGCCGGATCATCGCACTTTGGCCGTGGTGGGGGGGCGGGACTTGGGCTAGAACGAGCAGTATCATTGCGGGCTTGGAAAAAGGTTCCTCTCCTACGATGATTTTCTGTGACATGATTGATCGAACCGCAAGGAACCAGTTTGCCTTTCGTTCTTCAGCCGGCGCGGCTGCCTTGGTGTGTGGTATCGCGGGCGCGGTGGTGTTTCAGTTTTTTGGTAACGCGACCCAAGGTTACATTCACTCGCGGTCGTTGTTTGTCTGGTGGGGTTCGCAGTGGCTGAATCCGGCGGCGGAAATGCAGCATGGGCTGCTTGTGCTGCTGGCGGCGGGGTGGTTGTTCTGGCGAAATCTGCGTATCCAGTCTGCGGCGACGAAGGACGTTCGTCCGACGGGCGAGGCACCGCTGACGGCGTTGCTGGCGGGGCTGGCGCTGCATCTCGTCGGGTTTGCGTTGCAGCAGTCGCGCCTCTCGATTGTCGCTTTGTTGGTCTTTGTGTGGGGCGTGTTGGCGCTGGCCGGTGGGCGGCGTTGGGGGCGGGCGGCGGTGTTTCCGCTGGGGTTTATGCTGCTGGCGGTGCCGGTGAATTTCATTGATTCGCTTGGTTTTAATTTGCGCCTCGTGGTGGCGAATCAGACTTTTGTTTTTGCGCACTGGTTCGGCGTGCCGTTAATGATCAATGGCACGCAGCTGTTTTCGCCCGATGGGCGTTTTCAATACGATGTGGCGGCGGCGTGCTCGGGGATCCGCTCGCTGGTGGCGTTGCTGGCGCTGGCGTTGCTGGTTGGATACATCGGTTTTCGCGCGTGGCTGCCGCGGGTGGTGCTGGCGGTGGTGTGTCTGCCTTATGTTATCGTGGGCAACATCGTGCGACTGCTCGCGATTATTTTTGCGGCCAAGTGGTTCGGTCAGGCCGGGGGGGAGCGGGTGCATGATGGCTCGGGCGTGATTGTATTTCTCGTTGTGCTCGGGCTTTTGCTGGGCACGGTGGCGCTGCTGCGCCGGGTGAGCAGTCTGGCGGCGCGTGAGGGGGGCGATGCGGTGGAGACGAAGCCCGCCACGGGTGAGGAGAACGGTGATGAGGCTGGGTGCGTCGTTCACTTTCAGCCTTGGAGTGTGGCTGCGCTCACACTGGTCCTCGCTTTTGTGGTCGGTGTGACGGCGGAGAGCCTCGGCTCGGGTTCATCGCAGTCGGTCGCGGGTGTGCGCTTGGCGGAAGATGGTCTTTCGCCGGTGGAGCTGCCAGCATTTGTCGGGACGGAGTGGGTTGGTCGCCGGGTCGATGTGACGGCGTTGGAGCGGGAGGTCTTGCCGGCTGACACGGGGTATTCGAGGAGAAACTATGTGGCCATCGGCGATCTGAACCGGCAGGTGTTCGTCTCGGTGGTCTTGAGCGGTCGCGATCGCACCTCGATTCATCGGCCCGAGCTTTGCTTGGTGGGGCAGGGCTGGTCGATTGATGGGCGGTTTCAGCATGATTTTCAGGTGGGCGGGATGGCGGTGCCGGCGACGGTGCTACGCGTGGAGCATGACTCGATCGACGCGCAGGGCGGGAGGCGGCGGGTGCATTCACTTTTCGCCTACTGGTTTGCTGGCGGTGAGAGCGTGGTGCCGACGCATTGGCAGATGCAGCTGCAGGATGTGCTGGATCGTGTGCGGCATTTTCGTGCCGATCGCTGGGCTTATGTGGTCGTGCAGAGCGGAGTGAGCGAGGCGGGTGAGGCGGGTGAGGCGGCGGCGTTGGCACGTATGCAGGAAATCACCGCTGGCGTGTGGCCCGCGATTGAGTGCGGACAATCTGTATCAAAATAATCAGGACACGTTAAAAGCCCACTGTTTGTGTGATGACCCGAAGAAAGAATTGAAATTTGTTCAGGGGCTTCTACGTTGCCCACCTCTTGAAATCAGCCAGCGCGTCCGATTTTGCGTTTCTGATTGCCCAAGGTGATCCCTTTAACCGGTCGCTTGCGGGCGCTCTTGTCGTGGGCGCGGGTTTTGGCTTTCTAGTAATCTGGCTGCTCACACGCCATATGCGGCGCGTCTCGGCTGAAAACGCCGCTCAGTTCATCGAAGTGGCGAAGCGTGAGGCCGCTGTGGCTGCGCAGGAGATGAAGCAGAAGGCCGAGGAGGAAATTCAGAAACAACGCGCTGAGCTCAATCGTGAGTATGACCGCCGCGAGATCGAGACCGATATCAAGCTGCGCGAAATTCGTGCGCATGAGGAATCGCTCGGCCTGCTCGACTACCAGCTGGAGCAGCGTCAAGAACGTCTCTCGAGGGAAAATGCCGCGATTAAGCAGGCTCGCGATGCTATCCGTACGCTTTCTAAAAATCTCCGTCACCGCCTCGAAGGTGTCTCGCAGATGGATGCCGAGGAAATCAAACGCACACTGCGCGATGAAGTCATGATCGAGTGTCAGGACGAGGTGCGCGCACTGCGCCGCCAGACGATGGAGAAATCCGAGCAGGAGCTGCAACGTGACGCCCAGCGCATCCTCATCACGACGATGCAGCGCATGGCCTCGCGCCCCAATAATGACATCACCGCAACCATCGTCCATCTGCCCAGCGAGGAGATGAAGGGCCGCATCATCGGCCGTGAGGGCCGCAATATTAAGTCTTTCGAGTCCACCACCGGCGTCACGCTGCTGATCGACGAAACGCCTCAGATGGTGCTCATTTCTTCCTTTGATCCGGTGCGCCGCGAAGTCGCCCGCATCGCTCTCGAAGGATTGGTGAAAGACGGACGTATTCACCCGGTCAGTATCGAGGAATTTGTCAGCCGCGCCCGTACGGAGATTGACCTTAACGTCGTGCAAGCCGGTGAGGACGCCGTGCAGCGTCTTAATATCAACGGTCTGCATCCCGAGATTATCAAGCTGCTCGGCCGCCTGAAGTACCGCTTCGCTTACACTCAAAACGCGCTCGATCACTCCATCGAAGTCGGCCTGCTCTGTTCCCTCATCGCGAGCGAGGTCGGCCTCGATCCGGGCATCGCGAAACGTGCCGGTCTGCTTCACGACATCGGCAAAGGCGTTGAGGGCGAATACGAGGGCAGCCACGCCACCATCGGCGCGGATTTCGTGAAGCGCCACGGCGAAACCCCCATCGTGGTCAACGCCGTCGCCGCGCATCACGAAGAGGTGAAGCCCGAAACGGTTTACGCTGGCTTGGTGATTTTGGCCGACACGATTTCTGCTGTGCGCCCCGGTGCGCGCGCCGAGGCGATGACCAGTTATATCCAGCGATTGGATCGGCTGGAGAAACTCGCGCTCTCGCTCGAAGGCGTGCAACAGGCCTACGCGATTCAGGCGGGCCGCGAGATCCGCGTGGTGGTTGCCCCGCAGCATGTCACCGACGAAAAAGCGGCTGAGATTGCCAAGACGCTGCGCCAACGCATCGAAACCGAACTTCAGTACCCCAGCACGATCAAGATCACCGTCATCCGCGAAAGCCGTTTCACCGAGACGGCGACCTGAGGCCCGGCCCGCACAGGAGTCAGGAGGAAAGGAGTCAGGAGAGAATGCGTGCGAGGAGGCGCGTGCTGCCCCGATGGAGGGGAAAACCATAGAGCATGGCCAAAAATAATTCTGGCTCCTGACTCCTGACTCCTGTCTCCTTTTCCTGATGTCCGACTCAAAAATCCTCGAAACCTTCCCGAATCCCGCGCCGAGCCGGGATTACATCATCGAGCACACGCACCACGAATTCACCTCGGTCTGTCCGATGACCGGGCATCCGGATTTCGCCACTATCACGGTGCGTTACGTCGCCGACAAAATCTGCGTCGAGCTGAAGTCGCTCAAACTGTATTTCCACGCCTATCGCAACGAAGGCATCTTTTTTGAAGCTGCGACGAACAAGATTTGCGACGACCTCGGCCGCGTGCTGAAGCCCCGCAGTCTGACGATCGTTGCCAACTGGAAAGCGCGCGGCGGATTCTCGTCGGTCATCACCGCCGAGTGGCAACCGGCGAAGAAGAAGCGCTGAGCACATTGGGTGCGGCGCTGACAGCGCCGTGTTTGTGTAGGCTGCAAAAGAAATCACGGCCCGCCTCGGCGGAGCTTTTTCGTTTGGTGGGGTGGCCGTGATTTCAAAAACAGAGAAACCGCTTTGAGGGAGGGCGCGTTATCCTTAACGCGCCGATTCGAGTATTTGAATAAAATGCTGTAGCCGTTTTTTTGCTGATGGTGGTTTGCGTAGGCAGCGAGCTTGCTCGCGCTTGGCCCGAAGCGCGCCCGCAAGCGGGCCGGCCTACACGACTTCAATTTAACTTAAAACGCTCTAGCGTCAGTGAAGTCGGTGGTCGGCGGATGCAGGATTATCCGACTACTGCACGGTTTCGGTGCGCGCTTCGTCAGCGCGCACGCGTCACACGTACAAATAAACGTACCCGGCGAAGATCAGGGCGGTGACGCCGGCTGCGGCGGCCAAGGTCCAGAGCAGGTTGCGCTGGCGGGCGGCGACGGCGAAGGTCGAGATGATCACAGCCAGCTGCGCGCCGAGCATGCCGTAGAAAAAGCGCTGGCTGCGTCCGTGGTGGCGTTCGGCGCTGAGGTTGTTTTTGCGCACCTGTAGCTCGTAGAGGTTGGCGATGGTTTGGTTTAGCCGCGCCTCGGCGTCATAGCGAAGGGCGGCATAGCGCAGGCGTGCGGCGATGAAGTCGCGGTTGGCCGCGCCTTGGCTTTGCAGCGCGGCGTCGACGGCGTCGATCACCTGGTTGACCGGCTTGGTTGCGGCGTCAAAGGCGTCGGAGTGTTCTTTGGCGGAGAGGAGTGTTTCGGCAATTAACGGGAGGCTGACCTTGGCCATGAGGTCGGCGATCTCGGCGTCGGGGCGGAGTGCCTCGATGGCGCTGAGCGCGGCTTTGATTTCGGGTGCGAGCGTCGCTACGGTGGGGGCGATGGGGAGTTCGCCCTTTTGCAGGAGGTCGAGCGTGCGCTGGCCGGTTTCGGCTTCGAGGAGCGCGTTAATTTTTTCCGCGTTGGGCGCGATGGCGAGCGACGGTTTGAGCGTGGAGGCGTCGAGGCGATGGATCTCGTTTGAGGCTTGGAGTAGGTCGAGCGTGTTGCGTTGCAGGGCACCGCGGAGGCGTTTGGCCTGGAAGAAACTCCACTGGTCGCCGGCCTTGGATTGTTGTTGGGCGGCGAGTGAGCGGTCGTACTGGGCCTTCGTCATTTCGCTGGAGGCGAGACCGGCCAGCATGGTGGCGATGACGGTCATGACGATGGGCGTGGAACTCATGATCCGGCCGAGGAGCGTTTGCGGCAGGTCGGTTTTCAGTTCGTCGGGGATTTTGATTTTCATGCGAAGACGCGTGGCGGCGTAGAAGAGTCAGTGCGAAGCTGGTGCTACGCGAGCAGGCGGGTGACGGGAGCTCAAGATCGCTTTTGCGGAGAGACGACGTAGTATGCAGTAACACGAGAAGAGTCCGGACGCCTTAGCATACTGCACGATGAGTTTTCCGACACAGCGCTCCGACACAGAGAACACAGAGCCATGAAATCCGTTCTGCTTTTCCTCTGTGGACTCTGTGTCTGGGCTCCGGCTTGGCTCTGTGGCTAATCCGAAAAATACTGAGATGCAGTATAGTAGGCTGAAACGACGTCGCTCACTTGACGACTTTGGTATAAATCGAAACTGCTGTGACCGTGAACCGCCATCATTCCCTGCTTTATCGCCAGACCGATCCGCTTAAGCGGGCGGTGGCGGCGTTGGGCGTGGCGTTGGTGCTGTTGCTAGGTGTGTTGGAGGTTTTCCCCGCGGCGCACGAGTGGTTCCACGGCGATGCCGAGCAGCCGGATCACGCGTGTGCGGTGACGCTGTTCGCCCACGGCGTCGCGCCGGTGCTCGCGGCGGTTATGCTCGCGGTCGTGGCGTGGCGATTGCTCGAGCGACTCGTGGAGTGGTCTGAGGTGTTGGTTTTGCCTCCGGCTTTCGCCCATTTGCCGGGACGGGCTCCACCGGTTCGCTGAGCTGGAGAAAAACAACAAAATGCCCGCGGCTGAAGTCTTCGGCCGTGGCGAATGCGTGCACGTGCGACGCGGCCTTTGTGTCTTCGCGGCTGCGGTGCGTGACCGATAACCTGACTCAACATGAACAAATCTTTTCCTTCTTTATTCCTTTTTATTGGTGCGGCTTCCGTCTGCGCCATCACTTCCCACGCGCAGTCGTCGGCTGCGCCGATTCTCGCCGCCGATCCGGTCGACGTTGCCCAACCCCGACCTCCGCGTCCAGGTGACGATGGCTATGTCGAGCGTCTCGACGCCATGATCATCACTGGCACGGCCGATCCGAAGGCCGCTTTCGATTTTGCCCAAGGAGCTTCGTCGCTCTCGGGTAAACGCCTGCAATTGCAACAGGAGTCGACGTTGGGCGAAACGCTGGAGCGCACGCCGGGTGTGAATTCCACCTATTACGGTCCAGGGGCCAGTCGTCCGCTCATCCGTGGGCTGGGCGGCGACCGGGTGCGTATGCTGGAGGACAGCATCGGCTCGCTCGATCTCTCCAGCATCAGTCCCGACCACAATGTCAGCATCGAGCCGCTTTTGCTGGAGCGCATCGAGGTGTTGCGCGGCCCGGCCACTCTGCTCTACGGCAGCTCAGCGGTGGGCGGCGTGGTCAATGTCATTGATAACCGGATACCCTTGACCGCTCCGGATGCGCCGTTGGGCGGCCGTGTGGAGGGGCGGTTTAACACTGTGGCCAACGAACGCACGGGCGTGATGTCGCTGCTTGTTGGGAACGCCGGTTTCGGCCTTCAGGTCAACGGCCTGCGCACGCTCATGGACGATGTCGACATCTCCGGCTATGCGCAGCAGGGGCCGGACGCGCCCGCGGATCAACCGCGCGGCACGCTGCCCGGCAGTGCGATTTCAACCAAGAGCGGATCGGTCGGTGGCACGGCGTTTTTTAAAACGGGTTTCGTCGGGCTCGCGGTCAGCGAGTACGACACGGCTTACGGCGTGCCGACGGGCGATGATCCGGCGATCAGCATCGACATGAAGCAGCGCCGGCTTGATCTGCGTGGCGAGCTCGCGTCGCCCTTTGGTTTTTTCAAGACGTTGCGGGTGCGTGCTGGTTATGGTGACTACACGCACAGTGAATTGAGTGGCGGAGCGACGGTGAACACGCTGTTTAAGAACAAGGCGTGGGAGAGTCGCGTGGAGCTCGTGCAGGAGACGTTGGACAAGCTCTCCGGCACGATTGGACTTCAGTTTTCTCAGGCGGATTTCTTGGCCGAGGGCGAAGAGGTCGTGACGCCGGCGACGCTGACGCGCAGCGCGGCCATCTTTGCGCTCGAAGAGTACAAGCTCGAACAAGTCACGTTTCAGCTCGGCGGCCGCTATGAGTGGCAGCGCATCGGGCTTGGCGAGTTGGCAGCAGGCTTGCCGACGTTTGACGGTTATGCGGCGCAGAGTGGTGCGAAACGCACGGATCGCGGTGTGAGCGTCTCAACGGGCGCGGTTTACTACCCGGCAAAAAATTACTCGGTGGGCTTCTCGCTCGCGGCTTCTCAACGGCTGCCGGGCGCGCAGGAATTGTATTCAAATGGTCCGCACGGCGGTTCGGCTGCCTACGAGGTTGGTCGTTCCAATCTCGGCAAGGAAAAATCCATCGGCGTCGATCTCACGCTGCGTCGTCGTGGTGATTTTATGACGGGATCGGTTGGCGTGTTTATGAACAAATTCAGGAATTTCATTTTCGAGGAAGAGTTGCCTGAGGCGCTGAAGCCGGTGGTGAACAACCCTGACGGGCTCACGGCGTTTCAGTTTGTCGCGAAGAACGCGCTCTTTTACGGCGGCGAAGCGGAGTTGGAGTTTCACTTGATCGATCGTGAGGGCGAGCGGCTGCATTTCGTACTCGATGGCGATTATGTGCGCGCAGAGCAGACGACCGATGACCAGCCGTTGCCGCGCATCCCGCCGCTGCGTGCGGGCGCGGAGTTGCGCTACGAACGCGGCGCGTGGACGGCCGGCGTCAATCTGCGCCACGTTTTCCGGCAGGGCCGGTTTGCCGAATTCGAGACGGCGACGTCGGGTTACACGTTGCTGGGCGCCGATCTTGGCTACGGCTTTATGTTCGGCCGTGTGAGGTACGATATCTTTTTGCGCGGAAGCAACCTGACGAATGAAGCGGCGCGTGTGCACACCTCGTTTCTCAAGGACTTCGCGCCGCTGCCTGGCCGCAACGTGACGCTCGGCGTCCGCGCGGAGTTCTGAGCGAGCCGTGCCGCAGTATTACTCCGCAAGGTCGCACCGAAAGGGGAAAGGCAATTGTGGGGTAGTGTGGAGGGCGGACCGCCGTGTCCGCCGTTACGAACCGGCGACGACAGTGCGTCGCCCTCCAGTGAAGAAATCTAACGGAGTCGTGTTAGTTTGGGGCTGCAACGAACCGTCGTTGCAGCCTCAGCGCGACGTGGACGAGGGCGATGAGCGCGGGTACTTCGATCAGCGGGCCGACGACGGCGGCGAAGGCGACGCCTGAATCGAGGCCGAAGACAGCGATGGACACCGCGATCGCGAGCTCGAAGTTGTTGCCCGCCGAGGTGAAGGCCAGCGTCGTCGAGCGCGCGTAATCGGCGCCGAGTTTTTTTGCCATGAAGAAGCTCACGAGAAACATGATCGCAAAATAGATCACGAGCGGAATGGCGATGCGCACGACGTCGAGCGGCAGGCGGACGATGGCGTCGCCCTTAAACGTGAACATCATCACGATGGTGAAGAGCAGCGCGGTGAGCGTGATCGGTGCGATGCGCGGAATAAATTTCTTCTCGTACCACGCCTCGCCTTTGAGCGGCACGAGGAGCACGCGGCTCAAGACGCCGGCGGCAAATGGGAGGCCAAGGTAGATCATGACGCTGCGGAAAATGTCGGTCATCGCCACAGGGACAACCACTCCGGCCAGTCCAAAGTACGGAGGTAAAACCGTGACAAACACCCAAGCGTAGAAACTGTAGGTGAGGATTTGCGCGATGCTGTTGAGCGCGACGAGTCCGGCGGCGTACTCGCGGTTGCCCTTGGCGAGATCGTTCCACACGAGGACCATCGCGATGCAGCGGGCGATGCCGACCAAGATCAAACCGACCATGTAGTCGGGGTGGTCGCGCAGGAGCAGCACGGCGAGGAAAAACATGAGCACGGGACCGATGATCCAGTTTTGCACGAGCGAAAGCGTGAGCACGCGGGTGTCGGAGAAGAGGCGCGGGAGTTGAGAATATTTCACCTTCGCGAGCGGAGGGTACATCATGAGGATGAGTCCGATGGCGATGGGGAGATTGGTGGTGCCGACTGTCATCGGCGCGAAAAACGCCGCCGGATCGGTGATCACAAAATGTCCGAGCAAGACGCCGAGACCCATGGCGGCGAATATCCAGACGGTCAGGTAGCGGTCGAGGAAGGAAAGATTTTTGGCGATAGGTTCCGGCATGGTGGAATCGGTTTTGGCGCTTTTCGAGTGAGCTCCGCGTTCAGCCGCACGAGGTTCCGCTGGTCTTCGATGACGGCAAGCAGAGTTCCTTCGCGAGGCAATCGGTGTGTTTTTGTGTAAGCTGAATCACGAAGCGATCTGGCTCTTGTTGGAGCGAGGCCACGATAAGTTGAACGACATTGCACGCTTCGTATTCCAGTTCCACGGGCAGGTCTTCGCCGCGGAAAATTTGCTCTGAATGGGCGAAGGCCTTGAGTAGTTTTTCTGCGGTGATGCGATGATCGGTGTCATTGCCCACCCAGGTTTGTAGGAGACAGGTCACGCGCTGGCGAACGGTGCCACCGCAGTCGACAAAGTCTTTCTGCACACGGCCGATCTCGGTGATATGAAAATGAGCCTCAATGGGCTCGCCATCGGTCCACAGGATGGTGAGCGGCAGCTGGGGGGCGATCGCTAGTGCGGCTTTCAGTTGAGCGAGAGTTAAACCGGCGCTGTGCGGCTGGGTGGTCGAGCAACCGCAGTTTTTGTCCTGAGTCATGGGATAGAGTATTGGAGGTTATTGAAGGTTGGCTTTTCTCTGGTCGCGGCGGCCGTTGGCGTAGGCGGTGAAGGTGCGGCGGATTTCGTCGCGCACGGCGCGGAAGGCGGCGAGTTTGTCTTCTTCGGTGCCGGTGGCGTGGGCGGGATCGTAGAGCGGCCAGTGGTGGCGGTTCACCTGACCGGGGAAGATTGGGCAGGCTTGGTCGGCGTTGCCGCAGACGGTGATAACGGTTTCGATTAGTTCGTTCATGAACTCATTCCACGATTTTGAGCGGTGGGAGGAGATATCGATGCCGATCTCCTTCATGGCGACGAGGGCGAGCGGGTGGACGTAGCCGGCGGGCTTCGACCCGGCGCTGACGACGTTGAGGAAGTCGCCCGCGGTTTCGCGTAGGATGCCTTCGGCGAGATGGCTGCGGCAGGAGTTGCCGGTGCAGAGGATGAGAACGGTGGGCTTGGTGGAGGACATGAGCGTTTGTTTTACCGCAGAGAGCGCTGAGGTCGCGGAGAAGAAAATCTGAGTTGGCGAAAAGGTTGGCGATATCAGCGCAGGGCGCAGGGGCAGGCGGCTTTCGGTTTGGCGAGGCAGGTGCGGAGTTTTTTGAGTTTCGAGGCGTCGTGGCGGAAGGAGGCGTCTTCGCTGACGCAGTCTTGCAGGCAGGCGAGGTTGGCCTGCAACTCGCGCGGCGGCTTGGCGGGCAGTTGATAAATGATCCAGTTGCCCTCGCGGGAGGCCTCGACGAGGCCACGGCTCTTGAGGTAGGCGAGGTGCTTGGAGATTTTAACCTGCGGCTCGCCGAGAATTTCTTGAAGATGACAGACGCAGAGCGGGCCGCCGCCGAGCAGGGCCAGGATGCGCAGGCGGGTGCGGTCGCAGAGGCATTCGTAGATTTGAATCAGGTCCACGCCATGAACATGCCTATGCGGGAGTATGCCGCAAAAGGAATATTGTTACGATTTCGTCACTGCGGTCGCCTGCGTGAATATACTCACGGGCCACGATGGAGGTCTGCTTTACGACGCGCGGGCTAAAGTTTTTTTAATTTAACAGTAGCTGTGTAGGCCGCCCGCTTGCGGGCGCTTTTTGGCCGAAGCGCGAGCAAGCTCGCTGCCTACGTGAAACGCCCTTGGCGAAAAACGGCTACGGCGTCTATTTAAATGCTTTACAGCTTTTTACTGGGCTTGCTTTTCAGGTCTTCGGCGATGACGTCGAGGATATCGGCGCGGCCGATCTTGGTCCGGGAGGAGCAGGTAATCGTGCCGGGCACTTCCAGCCACCAGCCGGTGAGGTGTTTCAGAAACGCGGCGACATTTTTTTCCGCGGTGGTGGTGGATTGTTTGTCGGCCTTGGTGAAAACGAGGACGAAGGGGATGGCGTTGTCGCCGATCCAGCGGACAAACTCCAAGTCGATGGGCTGGGGCGGCAGGTTGGAGTCGATCAGTACGAAGGTGCAGCGCAGGTTCTCGCGGTTTTCGAGGTAGTCGGCGACGGATTCGTTGAAGTCGGCGCGTTTTTCCTTCGTGGTCGCGGCGAATCCGTAGCCGGGAAGATCAACCAAGCACCAGCGGTCATTGATGATAAAATAGTTGATCAGCTTGGTCTTGCCAGGCGTGACGGAGACCTTGGCCAGATCGCGGCGTTCGGTCAGCATGTTGATGAGCGAAGATTTGCCGACGTTGGAGCGGCCGATGAAGGCGTATTCCGGGCGGTTCCACTGCGGACAGGTTTTCCAGTCAGCGGCGCTTCGGTCAAAAATTGCCGAGATGATTTTCATGTGTCGCTATGCCTGACACTCAGGCGTGCCGGGTGCAAGGTAAGGCGTGTTTCGCCGCTAGGATGCGCTGCTCCGCGGGTTCGGTTTGTGGATTAGGAGGAGTGATGAGGCGATGGCCGGCAGTTTTGGCGGAGCCTGAAGGCTTGGCCCAAACTGAAGCACGGTGGTGCAACCGTTACGTTGGGAAAACAGGAGGACGTTGTCGGGCTCTATCTTGGCTTCTACAGCCATTTATTTAACTGCTTGAGTGCGGTTTGACCGGCCACTTTCCAGTTAAGGCGTGTTAGAAACTCTGCTCGGGAGGTCATTGCCAATGCACGGTAGGCTTCACGGTCTTTCCAATAAAAATCGATTGTATCGACCCAGGTCTTAAGTGGAGTATCGAGTGAGAAAACGAATCCGTTTCGTCCGTTCAAAATGGCCGTTGGCACTCCTCCCACAGCTGTAGCGAGCGAGGGCAAAGCATAACCTGAAGCTTCTGCAAATACCAAGCCATAGCATTCGGCTTGCGTGGGAAGAATTAACCAATCCGCTTCCATCATCAGCGTCTCCAAGCGTTGGCGTCCTTCAGGTGTCGCTTTTGAGATGAAGCCGTGTGTCCGCACCCATGGTTTTCCCTCTACGCTTCCTTTTGGCGGCAAACAGCCAACAACATCGAGTTCGGCGGGTATGCCGCGCAAACGAGCCTGACGAACCACTTCGCATGCGTAATCGCCGCCTTTTCTTTTCCAGTCCACGCCCATAAATAGAAGCCTGAGGGACGAACCGCCGCGTCGTTCTAAAGCAGCTGAGATCTTTGCCTGATCGGGCGCTTCTTCCATGTTTGCCCCAAAGGGGACGACAGCGATGCGACCTTCGGGGTCTCCATAGGCTTTTCTTGCAGTCGTTGCCGCCCAGTCGGAAGAGTAGAGTGCTGTTGAGACGCGCCGCAGGGCGTTCTGCTCGGCTGCATGTCCTTCCTTCAACGAGCCTTTTGTAAGGCGGGAAAAATCATCATAAAAACCAATCATTCCTGCAAAGCAGGCATCGGCCCAGAAGGCAGACGGGCCACTTTTTTCCGGTAAGGCGGCAATGTATAGGCTGCTTGGTGCAACAATCGCATCGTAATCGAGGCCGTCAAGTTGTCCGGCCAGCTGCTTTTTCATCGTCGCAATTCGGCGTGGTGTTCGCTCAAGAAGAACCCGTTTTTTATAGACAAGCTGGCTCCAGATCTTTGCCACAAGTTCATAGTTGAACATGCGCGGCGAGGATAAGTTGATCTGTTGCACTTCGCATCCGCAGGATTCTAGGGCACGCACCATGTGATACGGGATGCCTGACCACGATGTGACATTATTGGCTTGGCAGTATCCTCCACTAATAAAGGCTATATTCATGAGTTCAGTAAAGGGAGAAAAAGAGTCATTGTTATTGGTTTGAAAATCAACTGTTGCTTATGGCCAAGGTATAAAAAGAAAGGACTTCGCTGTAAGGCTATATCATCCCACTGCGTTTTTTTTCTTAACGGGATGAAATGAAGCAATCTTACTTAACGAGAGGCCGTCTCCAGTTTTCGGTTTTAGAAATCATATCACGCAATGCGGATATGGTCACGCCAAGGTCGTTAAGAGTGGCATTGATAAGTGGATACATGTCAAAAAGAATTGTCTATTTTTCGTGGAATCTTTCGTGGGCTAAATTCCCTGGACTTGGATGAAGCATGGGCATCGCTGGGTGCGGGGATTACAGCCAAACGAGCCGGGCGTGGTGGCGTGGCGATTTGAGCGGATCAGTACAACTGGCGGCACCGCGCGATGAGCAGCGGCGTGAGGAAGAGCACGGTCATGCCGAACCCGAGAAAACCGCCGCGCCTCAGGTCGAAGTCCTCGAGCAGGCGCGACCACGAAGCGCGCATGAGTAGGCGTCCGAGGGCGAAATCGAAGGTGAGCATCAGCCCGAGCCACAACCCGCCGACGGTCAGGCTTTGCCGGTCAGTGGACGGGGCGATCCACGGCAGTGTCAGCCAGCCGATCAGCAGGACAAACAGCGAACCGGTGATGACGCTGAGTTGGCGTGCGCGCCGATCGCCGATGCGACGGTTGAGGAGTTTCACGCGCAGGATGCCCTGCAGTGTTTCCGTGAGAGCGATGAGCAGCCAGACGGCAAGGGCTTTAAGGAGCAACATGGGTAGAACAAGTGAACTCAAATTCGTCTGGTTTGCGACTCGTTGTGCAGATTGAAAGGATCTGGCCTTGTCTCGAAATCTTGAAGAACGCGTGCTGAAGCTCGGGATAGGTGTGTTGAAGGAATGCTTTAATCGTACTTGTTCCGAGAACGTAACGCAGCCGTTTCAGGCCCGACACATGCGTGGAGATAGTGCGGTGGTTACAATTCAAGACCGCAAAACTAAAATCATCACACCTATGTCATCACCACGTTTTTTTTATAAACGCGTTCTCTCGCGCTGTGCCTTTGGCGGCGTCGCGTTGCTTTTCGTTGGCTCCTTGCCGGCTGCTCAACTGCAAGGCACTTCCTCTAGTGCCTTGCCCTACGTCAATCTCGATCCTGGGTTTTCGGCCAGCACGATCTATTCGGTCCTGACCGTTGGCGACAGCGTGAATAATAAAGCTGATGGCACGCCTTATCGCATGGTTGGCCTTCCCGACGGGCTTGGGGCCTACGATAATAACAATGGCACCTTCACCGTGCTGATGAACCATGAGCTTGGTTCGACTGCGGGCATCGCCCGCGCGCATGGAGACAATGGAGCTTTTATTTCTCAATGGGTGATCAATAAGTCCGACTTGCGTGTCGTGAGCGGTCAGGACCTGATCCAACAGGTGGCGCTATGGAATGGTTCAGGTTACAGCGCACCGGTTCAGAGCAGTACGTTTGATTTCAATCGGTTCTGCTCGGCCGATCTCGCTGCACCCACGGCTTACTACAATCCTGCCACGGGCCTTGGCACACAGGCGCGCATCTTTATGAACGGAGAAGAGGCCGGCGAGGAAGGCCGCGCTTTCGCTCATGTGGCAACCGGCGCGGCTGCCGGAACCAGTTATCAGTTGCCGGCGCTGGGTCGTTTGAGCTGGGAAAACGCTGTCGCAAATCCTTTTGCGGGAAACAAGACGATTGTCATTGGCACGGACGATTCCACGCCTGGCCAAGTGTATCTGTATGAAGGCACGAAGACAGATACGGGCAACGACGTAGAAAAGGCTGGTCTCACTAACGGCTCTCTCTACGGCATCAAGATTAACGGTGTGACGGCGGAGAACCGCGCCACCGGGATCGATGGCGTTGCGGACAACTGCGACATTGCGGCCGTCGTCTTTCAGTCGATTGGAAATGTCACCAGCCTCACCGGTGCTCAGCTGACCACGCTCAGTGACGCAAATGGTGTGACCAATTTCCTCCGCCCCGAGGACGGCGCGTGGAATCCGCTCAATCCGAACGAATTTTTCTTCGTGACCACGGATCAGTTCAGCACGTTGAAGGCCGGCTCTGGTTCGACTGACGGGCGATCGCGCTTGTGGCGGTTGACGCTGGCGGATCTGAATGATCTGTCGACGGGCGGCAAGCTGGAGATGTTGCTTGAAGGCGGCACCGGGCCGCTCGGCAATGCAGGACAGATGTTCGATAATATCACTGTTGATGGTTCGGGTAGTATCATTATTCAGGAAGACCCGGGCAATAACGCCTATCTCGCCAAACTTTGGCAGTATAACCCGGCCACGGGTCGGCTGATCGAACTTGCCGCACATAATCCTAGTTATTTCTTGAGCGGAGGTTCGTCTTTTCTGACGCAGGATGAGGAGTCGAGTGGTATCATTGATATTACTGACATCATGGGCGGTTCCAGCGGCGGCGATCGTTGGTATCTTTTTGATACGCAGGCTCACGCTGCACTTGGTGGCGAGCTCGTAGAGGGAGGGCAACTTATGGCGATGCATTATGTGCCGGTGCCGGAGCCGGCGACCTACGGCTTGATCGGTGCCGCGGCCTTGACGGGGCTGGTCGCAGTGCGTCGGTTGCGCCGCAAAAAAATATGAGCGAAGCCTGCGTGCAACGCGCATAAACAAAAGGCCGACGCTTTGCGGCGTCGGCCTTTTTGCGATCAAGAGTCGTTGTTACTTTAGCACGCTTTCGATCAGTTTTGCGTTGAGTTGCATGGGATGGCCTTCCCACACCACTTTGCCGGCTTTGTCGACCAGTAGTGCGTGGGGGATGCCGGTGACTTTGAATTGGCCGCTGTATTTGCCCTCGGGGTCTAGCGCGGGGAAATAGTCCATCGGGATCCCTGTTAGAAAGTCAGAGACCACTTTCTTCTTTTCTTTGGTTATACCGATGATGACGAGCCCCTGATCTTTGTATTTATTGTACAGTTCGTTGAGATGAGGAATGCTTTTGCGGCAGGGCGGGCACCACGTGGCCCAAAACTCTATGATCAGGGGTTTGCCGGAGAAATTAGGAGTTGTGGTGAGGAATTCAACGGTCGGGGCGGGGAGTGTTTCCCCGGCCATGGAACGTTCCGCGCGAGCGAACGCGACGTGGGTGGAGGCGAGTGCCAAGGCGATCAGGAGGGTGGATTTAAGTTTATGCATGGGTGATCAGGTATGATGGCTTGAGGTTTTTAAGAACGAGTAAACAAGAGCAATCTCATTGAACTCATTGGGGGTTGCATCGGGTTAGGGCGAATCCCGTCTCCGAGCATGAGGGCGCTTATTGCCTTTCCTTCAGCATCGTTTCGAGGGCGGCTTGGTCGACGACGCCTTTGACGGTATTGAGCAGACTCAGCACTGTCATCCGGTCTTCAGGGCCGCAGGAGCAGATTTCGACCATCCAGTCTTCGGCTTTGGGGGCGGTTACAATGATCTCGTCCGACCAAGCGATGACTTCGGCTGCTTCAATGAAACCGCCGGTGATGCCGCGGGCAAAAAATTCTGCTTTTGTACGATAGTCCATGCAGGCGACTAAACGGGTGCGGCGCGCCGTGCCAAGGGTTAACTAACGCTCTCGCGATGTGTCTGTGCGCCGTGGCGTCAAGGCGCTTGGAGCTTGCGGGTGGTTTCGACGAGGGCGGTGGCGACGGTGCGGGCCGATTCTTGGGCGCGCGGCTGGGTGAGGTGTCCGTCGGCGTCAAAGGCTTTGTCGGCGGCAGGTAGGAGCGCGGTGGCGGGGATCACTAGGCAGCCGAGGTTGGTGAGCAGTTGGCGGGTAATCTGGAGCGAGCGGATGCCGCCAAACGGTCCGGGCGAGGCAGAGATGACGCCGGCCACTTTACCGGTGAAAGGGTTTTTCCCGCCGCGGGTGCACCAGTCGAGCGTGTTCTTCAGCAGGGGCGTGATCATCGAATTATACTCGGGCGAGGCGATGAGCAGGCCCGCGTGGTCGTGGATGAGCGCGATGAGTTTTTTGGCGTTTTCGGGCAGTCCATGGGCGGCTTCGAGGTCGCCGTTGTAGAGAGGCAGGTTTAGTTCGCCAAGATCGACGACGGTGAGTTCGGCCCCGGCCACACGGGCGGCATCGACGACGGTGGCGAGGAATTTCTTGTTGAGCGATTCGCGGCGGGAGCTGCCGGCGAAGGCGAGAATACGTGTTGCGTTGGCCATGTCCGCAACGAACGCGGAATGTTTCGTTCGGCAAGGGCGGCCTCCGGATAGCGTGCTATTTTGCAAACGACTGGACCTGCAAGGACAGCCTCTGTCCCTATTAGGTGGATTGGCTCAGGGGTTGGTTTTCTGCGCGGGGTCCATCGTGAAATCTGCGGGCACGGGCGGGGTTGACTGGAACCACTTGTGATCGACACCGAGCGTCCACGACGCGTCTTCCAGCCAAGCGTACTTGCCATCGGGCGAACTGATCAACACCACGACATTTTTCGCGTCGCGCCTGACTTTGATGGGATGACCTTGGAAGGCGCGTTGGAGCTCCGGTTTGGCTTTGATGGCTTCGGCCACCAGGCGGTCGTCTGGCACGGGAGCGTCGGGGTCGGGGTAACGCACTAAGGCTTGGATGGCCGCGGTCAGTTTGGGCAAAGGCGCGACCAATTTCTCTGCTGGCTGCTCCGCGGGCGTAAAGCAGCCGGCGAGGGCGATGAGCGTGAATAAAACAGAAAGCGAAAGCGTGACATTTTGGTTCTCATGCAGGGTTCCCCTAGAAGACGAATTGGTTGGCCTCGTTGCGACCGGTGTCGAGATCGGCGTTGGGCAAGGTGAAGAGGCTGGCGTCTCGAGCGGTGAGCGCGGCACCTAGCGTTTGCCAGGTTTTCAGGATGTTTTGCCGGGCCAGTTCAAACACGACGTCGTAGTCGGCGGTGGTGCCGTCGGGCAGTTTCAAGGAGCGGATGAAACGTGGGTCCACGTTGGCCTGTGTGGGGTAGACCACGCCTTCGGCTTCGAAAACCCTCCGGGAAAGTCGCGGGAAGCGGCCACCTTCTTCGGCGAACTTATCGATCATGGTGACGTAGTGGTCGAACCATTCGTCAGGTCGCGGCTGGCTTTTCGGGGCGGATAGGCCTTTCTTCATCTGGATGCTGCCTGTCGGGTAGTCGGAAAGAGAAAGAATCCAGAGATTGCGGATGGATGCGTCGAGTTTGTCGTTATCAGTTTGGTCGGCGCAGGACTTGATGCCGCCGCGTTTGATCGATTCTGCGGTGCAGATTTCGCCGTAACCGAGCGCGTGGAAGATGTAGACGTCCTCGTTTACCTCGCAAAGCCGGTGTTGGAGTTTGTTTTGTGCGTAGGGACCGACGTGGAGATTGATCACCGGATGGACGGTCATGTCGGCGACGAGATGCGTGGTGTAGCCGAACAACCACGCGAGGCACTTTTGCGCGCCGGTCGTGGCGAAATCCATTGTGCAGGTGTGGGCGATAGCGTGGCGGACAAAATCAGTCGGTTTCCAGTAGTGCATGACGTTGGCCCAGCAGGCGGCCTCTGTGCTGAGCAATGTGAGGTAAGGCGCATCCGAGCTGATGGCGCCGAACTCGCAGAAATTATTAAACTGCATCAGCGCTCGCTTCATGGCGGGCGTGAGCGAGCTGACACGGTCGAGGGCCTCGGCGTTCTGACAGAGGGAGTCGGCGAGCGCAATGTGGGCAAAAGTACCGGGCATAAAGGTGAGGGCTTACGTCAAGGGTAGCTGGTGCAAGCTGCATTCTTGCTATGATGTTTTTACCGCCGTCGTTACACGGTTTTCGCGATCGTGCGCGGATTTTTGGTTTTAAGGGAGGAGAGGAATTCAATGCCTGACTGTGGGGTTCTTGGCGCGGGCTTATTGTTGGTATGAAATGCCTTGCTAGGTGACTGGTGTGAGTGATTGAGGTGATTCGCTGATTGCGCTGCTTGTTTAAGAATAAGAAGGTTTTTATGTTAATCTGTTTTAATAATAATCATGAAATATATATCGTTTCTGGGCGTGGGTGGTTTTACGCGTGTAATTAGCTTAATCGGTTTTTTTACATTGTGCATGACTGTACAAGCAGAGCCGTCCGGCTTTGTGTATTCAGGAGACACTTCGTCTGGTGTTTATGGTGATACCTATTGGATGGATGCAAGTTTTTCGCTGCCAATTGATCCTTTGAAGGTTAAGTCGGTGGTCCCAGCGGCGGAGGGGAAATTCATTGTTCAAGGGAGCTTTGATAAAGTTTCAGGTGAAAAGTGCGGTGGTTTGGTCCGGCTTAAAAGCGATGGTCGATTGGATGCCGTTTTAGATTACAAGCCTGCTATGGATTGGTTTCTACTGTCTACTTTTGTGGAGATGGTTGATAAACGTATTCTTGTGGGGTCATATACGAATCAAACAGCGGATTTCGGTCGTGCGGAAAGTCGTGTTAGGCGGCTAAACAGCGATGGGTTATTCGATGAAAGTTTTGCTTCAAATCTTGTTTTTTATGGTACGTATAAGTCCTCGATGCCCATAAGTCCTCATAGCGTTAATCAGCCATCGAGTATTACTGCATTGACCGTGCAGCCTGATGGTAAAATTTTGGTTGGAGGTCGTTTTGTGTATTATCGTCGGACTACCAGCGATTGGGCGCTTATTGGGTGTGATCATGTGGCACGTTTGAATTCAGATGGTTCGCTGGATGCGTCTTTTGGTGGAGGGCGTCGTTTTAATGAAGAAGATTCTGTCACATCAATGGCGTTACAGGCGGATGGCCGTATTTTGGTTGGATATAAATCTCTCGATGGTAAGGTTAATGGGGTAATGCGGCTTAAGGCAGATGGCCTGTATGATGGTTCGTTTGCCGGGAATGCTGCGTTTAATGGTGGGGTTACGCGTATTATTGTGCAGTCTGATGGGCGGATTTTAGTTTTCGGGAAATTTACAAGCCATGCAGGCATAGTGTGTAATGGTGTTATTCGATTGAATTCGGATGGTGCACTTGATGTGGGTTTCGATCTTGGTGCGCGTTTTGCTGGCGGAATGATTGGTTCAATCGATTTCCAGGAGGACGGTCGCTTTGTGGTTTGCGGCGATTTCACAAGTTATAAAGGGACGCCGTGTCTGCCTTTGGTTAGAATTACTGCAGATGGAAGTCTTGATACTGAGTTTAATGTTTTTGATGTGGTGTCTTCGTCGGTATCGCAGGTGTATTTCATTGATGGAGGTATTCGACTACTACTCTCGGGGGCGCGTGCTTCAGTCGGAGGCGTAACGCAGGATGGCGTGGTTGTTCTCACGTCGGATGAACCCTCAAGCAGCAGTTCAAGTTCATCGTCGAGCAGCTCCAGCTCGTCGAGCAGCTCTAGTTCGTCGAGCAGCTCTAGTTCGTCAAGCAGCTCGTCGTCTTCTAGTTCGTCTGGCGGAGGACGTCATCATCACCGTCACAAACAACATTCGCAGGAGCGGCATTCGAATAAAAAGGAATGTGACGAGCGGCGGGTGTGGGGTGAAATGGATGCGAATTAGTACGTGCATGGCCTCAACGGCGTTTGAATTTCTATAATCCTCGAACCCGCAGTTGGATTTGAACTGCGAAGAAGCAAGGAAGCGAAGGGCAATCAATGAGCTACGGAGAGCGTTTTGGCTTAATTTCCCCCATCACGGTCAACGGTCCCTACACAACACTTCCTGTGCATTCTTAGCTTTTTCTATTCTTGGTCGTTCAATAGCTGTTTTTTTAGGATAATAACGCCGCTGGGAAGGCCGGTTGGAGGTCCATTGTTTATAGGGTTGTTGAGTGCGTCCCGTTCAAGCCGCACATTGGCACAGTGGATGGGATAATTTAAGGGAAGGGAATGTTGTATAAAGCTAAACGCGGCTGGGTGGCGAGGATGAGGTCCGAAGCGGTTTAAGGGGTTTACGGGGGCGTTGGAATGGCTACGGTGTTGGGATGCCGGTGCATCAAACAACGCTCACGATCCAAGCTCGCGGCAAGGGGCTGCATGAAATCTCGCGCGAGGTGGAGGGGGAAGTGGCGCGCTCCGGTTTGGTTTGCGGGGTGGTGTCGGTGTTTTGCCAGCATACGAGTTGTTCGCTCGTGATCATGGAGAATGCCGATCCGTCGGCCCGTCGCGATTTGGAGGTGTGGCTGGATCGGCTCGTGCCGGAGCATGATCCGCTGTTTGAACACACACTCGAAGGGCCGGATGATATGCCGAGTCATATCAAGATGGCACTGACACGAACCAGTGAAACGATTCCTTTTTCAGGTGGGGCGTTGCTGCTGGGAACGTGGCAGGGGATTTATCTCTGGGAGCACCGGCGTGCGACGCATACACGGACGCTCGTGATATCCGTGCTGGGAGACGTATGACATCAGGCTTCGTCATGTTGCTCAGCCTGAAGCATGCACGCGATTTTAGCGGAGTTTTGAAGAGCGGTATTGAGGTTTCCAGCTGAGCCTTTTCCGTAGGAACGTATCATCAGGTGGGGTAATTTCCAAGAAAGCACTTTTGCGTCTCCCTTCGAGTCCCCAACATCATGAATCCTGCGCTGAGCCGGGCTCAACGCAGGATTGCATTTAATCTTTCACCGTTGCGCCGATTGATGGGCTTCACGGCAAAAAGGGAGGTGTCCGCTGCCGGACCTCTACTGTGGTTTGTGTTATAGTGAACCCTTTTGCACAGAGACAATTTGTGCAGGAGTCAGTTCTTGTCCGAATATGGCGATTTTATCAATTAATCCCTTGAATATACGATCAGTTGCATTGGAACGGGTAGCACTGTTGAAATGACCAATGGCTAATTTCGAGATGTTATTCCCCACCGCTTCTTTGTTATATGTTTTCGTCACATCGATCACTGCATCTACCTGTGGGGAGCCGAAGTAGAATTTTACAGTATTCGTTGCAGCCACATAGGTCACCGCAAAGAATCGCCAGTTTGCTGCACCGGCATTGCCGTCCGTTGGGATTTTTCCGGCGGAACTCCGGGGTTGGGTTGATCCTCCGTTGAGGTCTGGCCATTCATTAACGCCCATTTGCAGGCTGCCATCATTTTTGTAGACGAGATCGACTCCGTTGCCGCCATTGTTGATCCAGCTTACGATACGATTTCCGCCACCGCCTTCGGTGGCGTTTTTGCAATTGACCCAGCCAGTGATGGTGAAGCTGCTCAGTCCGGCTAATTGGCTGATGATGGCGGTGCTTTCCACGGCGTAGTTTCCAGGTGTTGTGCCAAAGTCGAGCGAGCTGGCCCCACCGACGCCTGCAGGTGTGTTGGTCGACCAATTTGGCGGTGTTGTCTTCGTCAATGAACCACCGGCGCTGCCACTGTTGGCTACGGAGGAGCCGGTGTTTTCGTTGCACTCCAATTTAATAATCGGACTCAGATTTGTTCCAGCTGAAGTCGTGACAATTAAAGGCGCACTTGTTGATGAAGTATTTCCAGCTGCGTCTTTGGCTTTTACGGTCATGGTGTAGGTGGTGGAGGAGGTGAGACCGCTAATACTGAGGGAGGTTGATGCGGTTGTTCCAACCGAAGCAGCTCCTTGAAATACTTCATAGCCGGTTATAGCCATGTTGTCGCTTGATGCGCTCCATGAGAGCGTGAACGACGTTGCTGTTATGTTGGATGAAGCAAGATTTGTGGGTGCGGTCGGCGCTTGTAGGTCAGGGTTACTTACTCTGCCTTGTACGTTGATGATTTGCGCTGGGCTGAGCACTTGATTGTATATTTCAACCTGATCAATCAATCCACGGAACATGCGATCTGTGGCGCCAGAGCGGGTGGCGCTATTAAAATGTCCGATGGCCAGTTTGGCTATAGCATTGCCTATGGCGCCCTTGTTATAGGTTCGGGTGACATCAAGTGAGGCATCGGCTGCAGCATTTCCAAAATAATACTGAACCTTGGAACTCGCTGAATCATACGTTACGGCAAAGAACTTCCAGTTGGCCGCGCTGGCATTGCTATCTGTTGAGATCTTTCCTGCGGAGCTTCGGGGTTGGGTTGATCCTCCGTTGAGGTCTGGCCATTCATTAATGCCAATCTGCAGGCTGCCATCATTTTTGTAGACGAGATCGACTCCGTTGCCGCCATTGTTGATCCAGCTTACGATGCGATTTCCGCCACCGCCTTCGGTGGCGTTTTTGCAATTGACCCAGCCTGTGATGGTGAAGCTGCTCAGTCCGGCTAATTGGCTGATGATGGCGGTGCTTTCTACGGCGTAGTTTCCAGGTGTTGTGCCAAAGTCGAGCGAACTGGCCCCACCGACGCCTGCAGGTATGTTGGTCGACCAATTTGGCGGGGCTGTCTTCGTCAGCGCACCGCCGACACTGCCACTGTTGGTCACGTTGGTGCCGGTGTTTTCGTTACACGGTAGCTTAATCAGTGCCACGGGAGTGGAGCTTGCTACTGTAGTAACACTGAGTGCGGCACTGGATGGTGATATATTGCCCGCAGCGTCCCTGGCTTGTACCGTCATGGAATAGGTGGTGGAAGCGGTGAGGCCGTTGATGCTGAGCGAGGTCGAGGCGGTTGTTCCAGCCGAAGTCGTTCCCCGAAATACTTCATACCCAGTCACACCCACGTTGTCGCTCGATGTGCTCCATGATAGAGTGCACGATGTGGCCGTTATATTAGATGAAACAAGGTTGGTGGGCGCCGTGGGTGGCTGGGTGTCCGAAGAATTCGAACGCGTTGTGACACTTAAGGTGGTGCTGGTTGGCGAAATATTCCCTGCCGCATCTTTTGCTTCCGCCATCATGCGATAAGTGGTGGCGGCGGCAAGACCGGTGACATTGATTGAAGTTGAGGCGGTTGTTCCCACTGAAGTGATGCCATTATATACTGTGTAACTGGTCACACCAACGTTGTCGGTTGAGGCTGTCCATGACAGTGTAAATGAAGTGGTCGTGATGGCTGATGCGATCAGATTGGTGGGCGCCGTGGGTGGCTGGGTATCTGAAGCGTCGGAACGTGTTGTTACCGTTTTTTCATTTGAATAGCTGGAGTTTTCTTTGCAGTTATAAGAGACGATACGGTAGGTATAGTTCGTGCCAGGGCTTAATCCAGTATGACTATAACGGGTTGTATTTGCCCCAGTAGATCCAGCTGCGGTGTATGAATTGGTCCCCGTTTTGGATTCAATGCTAAATCCGTCTTCGTTGTTGGCACTGTCTGTCCAGGTCAGATCAATTTGGGTGGTAGAAGCTGCATTGCCGGCTAGGTTGCTGGGTGCCGCCGGCGAGGCGCTTGCCGAGCAACCGGGGTTCCAGCGATATAAAACTACTTTTCCAAAAAGATCTTCTTCAACATTGATGAGGTATTCACCTGTTGAGCGCTTGAAAGCTCGGACACCATAAGGGATATCGACCCATCCGCTCTTGCTGTTGATCTCTGGTCCAGGGGTGATGATCCCCGTCAGACTACCGGAGGAGGTATTATAGACCCACATTTTCTCCTCTTTACAAGCGACTACAAACGCGTAATCGCCTGCGATATCCATGCACTTAGGCGCTTCTTGATTGGTGTAATCCAACACCATCGTTACGTTGGCGGTGCGATTTCCGCCTTTCCAGTTATTGTATCGACAGATGATGCGTCCTACACGACCCCAATCGGTTTTGCTGTTGGGATAATTTGATGACCATCCTGTTATATATAATACGTCGGAGCCTGCGATGTATTTTACCCGTTCTACGCTGTTGAAGGGTGCAGGAATGGCCCATTCTTCCGGAGCGCCAGTGTTGTAGTTGAGGTTAATGCCTGGGTATGCATAACGGCGGATTTTACCGCCTGCACCGCCCGACCAGACATCACAATTACTGTCGACTTCCCATGCGTATCCGCCGTCTCTGTTTATCGTGCCAAGGGGTACGGCGATCTCGCTGGGTGGAGTATCGAAGCGATACAGATTAAAGCCGTTGCCGTACATTCCGATCGTGTACATGAATTTCCTGCCATCGCGGTTGCGGATCATGGCCGTGCCATCGCCTCGAGGTCCGTCACTGGGGTTGGAAAACTTGTCTACCGTGTAACCTTTAAATGACCATTCTTGTCCATGGCTCTTGCTGTAATCCATCGTGAAGTGCTCGGTCCGTCCGTACACATCAAGGCCATCGGAGGCGGAGTCGAAGTCAAAATTATCAACAAAGGCTAGACCATAGACTTTCCAGTTTATCCCTGTGCCTGTTGAATTGATGGATTTAAGCACACTCCCTGTTGAATTATCGACGCCGTTGGAGGCTAGATAGACATTGCCGTTTCCATCGGCTCCCAGTCCGGACATACCGGGCTGAAACTTCATGTCCGTGACCAGGCCTTTGCTGCCCGAGTAGATGCCTCCATTGTCTCCAATGGTTTTTTCAAGCGTGGGTGAGGCATTAATGTTATTATATACTTTTATCTGAAGCGCAGAGTTGTTGTCAGCGATATATAATTTATTGTTTTTATCAATGCAGAGAGCTGAAGGATCGCCGCCGCTGATCTCTTGCGATTGCTTGGTGCCTCGATTTGAGTAGCGGTAAACCTTTTTATCCTGGCGTGCCAACCACCAGAGGTAGCCGTCGGTCGCAACGGCGAGGCGATTGTTTCCATCTGAAATACTGGCAATACTAAAACTGGCGGCGATGGTGTTGGAGTTGAGATCGATTACTTTTATTTTATTATCAGTTGGATCGGCATAGTACAGCTCCTTGCTTCCTGTATTGACCGCAAGTGCCGTGGCGATTTTTTTCAAATCACTTCCTGAGGATTGGATCTCAATGTAGCTTTTGTCGTTGCCCACGCCATTCGATATGGGTGCTGCTGAGCCGTCCTGATTATAGCGTCGCAAACCGTACCCGCTTGAAGTCCAGTTTCCCCGGTCAATGATTTGCGCAATATAAATGTAGGTGCCGTCACCCGTGATGGCATCGTGCTGCACGTTATGTCCTGGGTCGGGCATGCGGCCTATCACTTTGCCGTTTTGAATGATAGATTTTTCACGATCACCTTCATCCCAAATTGATGTGGTGTAGACTTTGCCGTCGGTGGCATCTCTGTTTACCCATATATTGTGAATATAATTGGGGATATGTGCCTTGGCGGGATCGGTGCTTTGGCTGTCGCCACCAGGGAATGTATTTCCGATCCAAGATGTTTTGTAGTTAAGCTGCTGTGCTGCTAATGCGATAGGCAATAGGGATAGTAGATGCGTCAGAGCGAGTGCGATTATTTTTTTCATGGCTTTGAGGCGGATGTTCAGCCCGTATATATTGTAGGCATAGCGCTTATGAACTTGTTGATAGCCTTTTCCTGTGGGTAATGGGCATTGCGGTAGGAATGGAGTTTTCCTTGTTCCCTGTTTCCTCTTGACTATAAAATTGATGGCTGGTTCCGGTGAATGACGATAAATAGAGAGCGTTTTATTTATATGAATAATGTGCTGTATAGAATGCGTAGGCTGCATAACGGATCCAATTTGGGTAGTCATCTTGCTTGTTGCTGGGTGTTGGCGAATCGGAGGGCGCCGACTGCAAGGGCTTCCGTTTTTTTTAGGGCATTGCGTTAGAGAATATAAAAAAGCGCGGACGCTTTTTAAGGCGTTCGCGCTGGGGGGGGGATTAAAAGTGATGTTAGTTGGTAAGGCGGGGTGTAACAGGAAGTGATGTCAGCGCTTGGGGTGGCATGGGCGTCCCGCCCATGGGATCGAAAACGAGGAGGATGGACGCCTCCTCGTGCCACGCCGGAGGCGATCTTCTGTCATCACTTTAAATTGCCTCCCCCTGGAGGGGGTAAACTTAAACCGTTGAGTGGGTAGGCTAAGGATTGCCTACCCTCGGGTAATGCTCATTGGCCGGCGGCGGGTTTGTTGGTGCCGGTGGCGACGTGGGTGCAGGCTTGGACGAAGAAGTCGTTGCCTTTGTCGTCCACGAGGATGAATGCCGGGAAGTCGACGACTTCGATCTTCCAGATGGCTTCCATGCCGAGCTCGGGATATTCGAGGGTTTCGACTTTCTTGATGTTTTCTTTCGCCAAAATCGCGGCGGGACCGCCGATCGAGCCAAGGTAGAATCCTTTGTGCTTCTGGCAGGCGTCGGTGACTTGTTTCGAGCGGTTGCCTTTGGCGATCATGACCATCGAGCCGCCGAGTGATTGGAGGAGGTCGACGTAGCTGTCCATGCGGCCGGCGGTGGTCGGGCCGAAGCTGCCGGAGGCGTAGCCAACCGGTGTCTTGGCGGGGCCGGCGTAGTAGACGGGGTGGTTCTTGATGTAGTCGGGCAGGCCTTGGCCGGAATCGATGCGTTCCTTCAACTTGGCGTGGGCGATGTCGCGGGCGACGACCATGGGGCCGGAGAGGAGGACGCGGGTGGTGACGGGGTATTTCGAGAGTTCGGCGCGAATGGCCTCCATTGGCTGGTTGAGGTCGATGCGGACGATCTTGTCGTCTTTTAGCGCGCGGAGGTGGTTTGGTATAAACTGGCCGGGGTTGGTCTCCATCTTTTCGATGAAGAGGCCGTCCTTGGTGATCTTGGCCTTGATGTTGCGGTCGGCGGAGCAGGAGACGCCCATGCCGACGGGGCAGCTGGCACCGTGGCGGGGGAGGCGGATGACGCGGACGTCGAGGGCGAAGTATTTGCCGCCGAACTGGGCGCCGACGCCGCTCTTTTGCGCGATGTCGAGGACCATTTTTTCAGCGTCGAGATCGCGGAAGGCCTGGCCGAGGGCATTGCCCTTCGTGGGGAGGGTGTCGTAGTACTTGGTTGAGGCGATCTTGACGGTCTTGAGGCAGGCTTCGGCGCTGGTGCCGCCGATCACGAAGACGAGGTGGTAGGGCGGGCAGGCGGAGGTGCCGAGGAGCTTCATCTTGTCGGCGAAGAACGTGGCGAGGCCCTTCGGGTTGAGGAGAGCTTTTGTCTCTTGGAAGAGGTACGTCTTGTTGGCCGAGCCGCCGCCTTTGGCGACGAAGAGGAATTCGTATTTCTGGCCTTCGGTGGCGAGAAGGTCGATCTGGGCGGGGAGATTGGTTCCGGTGTTGACCTCCTCGTACATGTCGAGCGGGGCGGTCTGCGAGTAGCGGAGGTTTTCCTTAGTGTAGCACTCGTAGACGCCTTTGCTGAGCCATTCGGCGTCGTTGGCGCCGGTCCAGACCTGCTGGCCTTTTTTGGCGACGATGTTGGCGGTGCCGGTGTCTTGGCAGAAGGGCAGGATGCCTTCGGCGGAGATCTCGGCGTTCTTCAGCATGGTGAGGGCGACGTACTTGTCGTTGGCGGAGGCCTGCGGGTCGTCGAGGATGCCGGCGACCTGCTTGAGGTGCTTCGGGCGCAGCATGAACGAGGTGTCGCGCAGGGCGTTTTGCGCGAGGAAGGCGAGGGCCTCGGGGGCGATTTTGAGGATTTCTTGGCCTTCAAAGGTGGCGGTGGAAACGCCTTCTTTCGAGAGGAGGCGGTACTCGGTTTCGTCGGCGCCGAGCGGGAATGGGTCTTGGTAGGAGAACGGAGGCGTGGCCATAAGTGTGGAGGAAGTTAATGGAAAGCGGGCGTTTTGTGGTCTGGGAAAAAGGAAAAACGAAAAGAATAAGCGGATGTTACGGGGGGCTTAAGCAGGCGAGGAGGGGGGGCTCTATTGGTCACAGATGAACACCGATGGGCACCGATGGCGGAAGGGGGGAACCGCAGATGAACGCGGATGAACGCAGATTTGTTTGTGACGGGGAAGGAGGGGAAAGCAGGTGTTTCGGATTTGAACAGAAGGTAGCAAAGGTAACGAAGCCGGACGGGTGGTTTTTGCTTCGAATCGGGAGGCGGCGTTCTGGGTTTTGGTGGTCGGAGGTGGTTTAGACCAGTTTCAGCTTGGGGAGGTCTTGGCTGTCGACGAGGCCGACGGGTTGGCCGCGGCGGTCGAGCACGATGAGGTCGTCGATTTTATGGGCTTCGAAGATGCGCAGGGCCTCCACGCCGAGCGCGTCTTCGGCGATGGTCTTGGGCGTGCGTGTCATGAAAGCGGATACGGGTTTTTCGAGGAAGCCGGGGCCGGTGAGGGCGCTGCGGCGGAAATCGCCGTCGGTGAGCAGGCCGGTGAGTTTGCCGGTTTTGCCGGTGAGGGCGATGCTGCCGGAGCGGGCCTTGGTCATGGCGAGGATGGCTTCTTGGAGTGTTCCGGTGTCGCGCATCAGGGGGAGGCGGTCGCCGGTGCGCATGATGTCTTTGACCTTGAGGAGGAGTAGGCGGCCGAGGTTGCCGGCGGGGTGGTAACGGGCGAAATCTTCGCGGGTGAGGCCGCGGCTTTCGAGGACGACCATCGCGAGGGCGTCGCCGAGGGCGAGGGCGGCGGTGGTGCTGGCGGTGGGGGCGAGCTTGAGCGGGCAGGCTTCGCTCGGGACTTTGTAGATAAGGCGATGGTCGGCGAGCTGGGCGAGTTCGGAGTCGGCTTGGCGGGTGAAGGCGACGATGCGCACGCCGAAACGTTTCATTACGGGGATGAGACGGAGCACTTCTTCGGTCTGGCCGCTGTTGCTCAGGAGGAGGGCGAGGTCGCCCTCGTCGCAGAGGCCGAGGTCGCCGTGGAGCGCTTGCGTGGCGTCGAGAAAACACGAGGAGACGCCGGTGCTGTTGAACGTGCCGACGAGCTTTTGCGCGATGTGGGCGGACTTGCCGACGCCGCTGAAAATGAGTTTGCCGCCGTGTTTGAGGGTGGCTTCGACCGCGTCGACGACGGCGACGAAATGCTCGTCGAGCGTTTTGGCCGTGGCTTCGAGTGCATACATCTCGATGCGAATGCAGGAACGGGCGCGTGCGAGGATGGTTTTGGGTTTAAGGGCCATTTTGGATTGAGTCGTGGGGAAGGTTGTCGAAGTTAGAGGTTACTTTTTTGCGTTCAAATCCTTTCCGCCAAGATGAGGTCACGACTGTTTCTTCTGTTTGCTTTCGCCGCGCTGTTTTTTGCGGCCGGTTGCGACCGGCCAGATAACTCCTCTTTCACCGTGGAGGGCGATGAGCCGGGGTACCGACGGGCGAAGGACTTGATCAAGCAGGGGCGCAACCAGGAAGCGCTGAGCGAGTTTCAAAAAGTGATCGAGAAACGCGGCCTGAACAACGCGCCGGAGTCGCACCTCGAGGTCGGCCTGCTCTTCCAGTATCACATCAAGGACCCGATCGCGGCGATCTACCACTATCGGAAGTTTCGCGAGCTAAAACCCAACAGCCCTCAGGCTGATCTGGTGCGGCAGCGCATCGATGCGGCGACGCGGGATTTCGCGCGCTCGTTACCGGCGCAGCCCATGGAAAACCAACTCGACCGGCTCGACATGTCGGACTTGTCGCAACGTCTCCAACGCGAAAACGACAAACTCAAAGCCGACCTCGCCTCCGCCCGTGCGGGCAAACCTGTGCCGGAGCCCGCGCCCGCGCCGGAAGACACGCCGGCTACTGAGCCCGCAGCCACGGCGAGCAACGATACTTCTCCCGTCACCAGCGCCGAGGTCGAGCCCTCCGCCGCGGCTCCCACGCGGCCTCCGATCGCCGTAATACCCGCGACGCGCCCGGTCGTCGGCGTGCAACCGCCCCGTGCGCTCACGCCTGCTGCAGGCCCGCGTCCGCCTCAGCAACCCACGCCAGCCCCTGCCAACACGCGCCCCGCCCAGCAGCTCACGACGAATCCCCCCGCGACGCGACCGCCCGTCGGTGCTTATCGCCGCTGCACGGTGGGCAAGGGCGACACGCTTTTCAGCCTGGCTCAGCGCTACTATGGCAACCGCTCGCGCTGGCGTGACATCTACGCCGCCAACCGCGATGTGATGAAAAGCGAAAGAGATCTGCGCCTCGGCATGGAGCTGAAAATCCCGCAGTGATTGTGTCTGTGTATCCGGGATTTGGGCATCTACGCAAAATTTGCGTCATCTCCGGCAAGCGCTGCAGAGCAATTGGGTGTAGGTTGTGCGAGATTCCGATCCCAGCATGATCTTACCCGACGAATTTGCCGCAACGCAGTCCACCACTTCCTTGAATCTTGACCTGATTCGGAAGTACTCGATCCCGGCGCCGCGCTACACGTCTTATCCGCCCGCGACCCAGTTTCACGGCGAGTTGGAAAAGGTGGAGGTCGAAAAAGCTTACGCCGACGACAATGCCGCCGACGCGGGCCCGCTCTCGATTTATTTTCATCTGCCTTTTTGTGAGTCGCGCTGCTGGTACTGCGGCTGCAACACCGTGATCACCCGCCGCCACGACGCCGCGGCGGAGTACCTCGATGACGTCGCGCTTGAGATGGCGCTCATCGCCAAGCGCACCAAGCCCGGCCGCCTCGTGACGCAGGTGCACCTCGGCGGCGGTACGCCCACTTTTCTGCCGCCCGACCAGCTGCGCCGTCTCGGGCAGATGCTGCGCGAACATTTCACGCTCGCGCCGGATTGCGAGATCAGCGCTGAGCTCGACCCGCGCCGCCTGAAATTCGAACACATCCAGGCGCTCCGCGAGATCGGGACCACCCGCGCCTCGCTCGGCGTGCAAGACACCAATCGCAAGGTCCAACTCGCGATCAACCGCTACCAGCCGCACGCGCTGAACGAGCAGGCCATGGCTTGGCTGCGGGCGGAAGGTTTTGGTTCTGTCAACGTTGACCTCATCTACGGCCTGCCACTGCAGACGTCGAAGACCTTTTCGGAAACGCTCGACGACGTCCTCGCGCTCTCGCCCGATCGCCTCTCGGTTTTCAGCTACGCGCATGTGCCTTGGATCAAGCCCGCGCAGCGCATTTTCGAGGACCGCGGTCAGTTGCCTACGACGGAGGAGAAACTCGCGATGTTTGCCCTCTCGCACGAGCGGCTGACGACGGCGGGTTTTGTTGACATCGGGCTCGATCATTTTGCCCGCCCCGATGACGAACTCGCCCGTGCCCAACGCGCCGGCACGCTCCATCGCAATTTCCAAGGTTACAGCACGCACGCCGGTGCCTCGCTCTACGGCTTCGGCCTTTCGTCGATTTCGCAGACGCCACAGGTTTACCTGCAAAATCAAAAGACGCTCCTCGCCTACCGCACCGCACTTTCCGAGGGCCAGCTGCCGGTCGAGCGCGGCCTGCGACTGACCGCTGAGGATGATCGCCGTCGCACGATCATCATGCGGATCATGTGCGACCGCCGCCTCGATTACACGAAGCTCTCAGCCGAGCTCGGCCTCGACTTTGCCAAAACCTACGCGAGCGAACTCGCCTCGTTGCAGGACCTCGCCGAAGACGGTATTGTTGGACTGGGTACAAACGGTTTTGCCGTGACGCCCGCAGGCGCGCCGTTGCTGCGCGTGGTGGCGATGCGTTTCGACGCGACGCTGAAACCCGCCGCCGGCAAACACGCGCAAGTGATCTGAGCCGCGCGACGGTGGTTGGATCTGTTTGTTTTGCCATAGCTCCACGCCGATAGACGCCGCTGGCTCGATTGGAGGGCGCACCGCCGTGCGCGCCTTGCTTTTTTGAACACTAAGAAAGCAAAGGCACGCGAAGATATTATAACTTAGCGCGCAGTCGTGTAGGCCGCCCGCTTGCGGGCGCGCTTCGGGCCAAGCGCGAGCAAGCTCGCGGCCTACGAAAAAACGTTATCCGCAAAAACGGCTACAAAACTTGCCCTCAGGTCCGCACCTTCGCGTTCCTTTGCTTCCTTCGTGTTCAAATGGTTTTCTCCTCCTCCTACGGCACGAGCCGAACGAGAAATTTTGCCACCGGTAAGAACGCGGGCTTTGCGTTTGGCCGGAGTTAAGCTAGGGTTGTGGTCTTTATGAGCGATCTCAGCGATCTCTACCAATCGGTTATTCTCGATCACAACAAGCGCCCGCGCAATCGCGGCAAGCTGCCCACCGCCAACCGCGTGGCCTCGGGCGACAACCCAACGTGTGGTGACAACTGCACCGTTTACCTGCGCTACGCCGACGGCGGGCGCATTGAAGGCATCTCCTTCGAAGGCTCAGGCTGCGCGATCTCGCAGGCCTCGGCCTCGCTTATGACCACCCAGCTTAAGGGCAAGACGCCTGCCGAAGCGGAGGAAACCTACAAACGTTTTTCCAACATCGTGAAAACCGGCCAGGCGCCGGAGGACTTCGACGAGCTCGCCGCTTTTGCCGGTGTGCACACGTTCCCCGCCCGCATCAAATGCGCGACCCTCGCCTGGCACGCCGCGCTCGAAGCCCTCAAACAACCCGAAACCACGCCATGATCGCGCTTCCCGTTTTGAAACAACCTCGGCTCGCCTCGCGCGGCTGGGATGATGTCCGCGCGGATTTTCCCGTTCTGCACCAGCACGTCGGCGACAAACCGCTCATCTACCTCGACAACGCCGCGACCTCGCACAAGCCCCGTGCGGTGATCGATGTGCTCACCCGCTTTTATCAACAGGACAACAGCAACGTCCATCGCGGCCTGCACGCGCTTTCCATGCGCTCGACCGACGGCTACGAGGCGGCCCGCGCCCGCACGGCGCAGTTTATCAACGCCGCCGCGCCCGAAGAAATCGTGTTCACGCGCGGCACGACCGAGGCCGTCAACCTCGTCGCGCAAAGCTGGGGTATCGCCAACGTGAAAAAAGGCGACGTCATCCTCATCACCGAGATGGAGCACCACTCCAACCTCGTGCCGTGGCAGATCCTCGCCGAGCGCACCGGCGCGACGCTGCGCTACGTGCCGGTGCTCGGCGCCAACGCCGAGCACGGTCTCGACCTCGCTGCGCTTGACCTGTTGCTCACGCCGCAGGTGAAGCTCTTCGCCTTCACGCATATTTCTAACACGCTCGGCGTGATCAACCCCGTGGCCGAACTCTGCGCCAAGGCCAAAGCGGTCGGCGCTCTGACGCTGATCGACGCCGCGCAATCCATCGGCCACGAGCCGCTCGACGTGCAGGCCCTCGGCTGCGACTTCCTCGTGTTCTCCGGCCACAAGATGGCCGGCCCGACCGGCATCGGCGCGCTCTACGGCCGTCGCGCGCTGCTCGACGCGATGCCGCCCTGGCAGACCGGCGGCGGCATGATCTCGACCGTCGAATACAGCGGCAGCAAGTGGAAGCCCGCGCCCGAGCGTTTCGAGGCGGGCACGCCCAACGTCGCCGACGCCATTGCGCTGCACGCGGCGATGGATTACCTCGACGCACTGGGTCGGTCGCGTATCAGCGCGCACGATCATACGCTCTCCGCCAAAGCCTACGCCGCGCTGTCCGAATTGCCCGGCATCCGCATCCTCGGGCCGACCGGTGCGCGCAGCGGCTTGGTGAGCTTCGCGCTCAAGGACGCCCATGCGCACGACGTCGTGACTTTTGCCGATCAAGACGGTATCGCTCTGCGCGGTGGCCATCATTGCAACCAGCCGCTCATGAAAAAACTCGGCCTGCCGAGCACGGTGCGCGCGAGCTTCTATGTTTATAATAACGAAGCCGAGATCGACGCCCTCGTCGCCTCGATGCGCAAGATCATAAAATTCTTCGGTGCCTGAATGTGAGGCATAAATTTGTCATGCCTTGATTTGAACACCCACGGCATCGTTGCAGTTGAGGCGCAAAAAAGGCAGACGGGCAAAATTGCCGGTCTGCCTTTGTTCTGTGTCTGGAGCGCTATTTTAGTTTTGGCCGGAGGCGGAGGAGAGCGAAATGCCCAAGGCCTTGAAGTCGCCGGAGAGGCTGTGAAGCGTCGTTTTGAGGGGGAAGGCCTCTTCATGGGCTTTGCCTGCGACGGTGCGGACGGCATTTATACCGCCCACGGTCAGATCGGCGGAGAGCGCGGTACGGATGTCTTTCAAGTCGGACATGAACGGCTTGAAGTCGGACTGGGCTTGCACGTAGCTGACGCGCACATTGTCGAAGTGATGGGCGACGGTGTTTTTACGCTCAGTGCTGCGGGAGCGAATCTTTTCATTGTGGATTTTGGCCACTTCCAAATCCCATTTTTGAAAGTAGGCGGCTCCTTCCTTTTGCATCGTTTCGGAGTTTTTAATCACTTCGTTTTCCAGTGACTCCAGCTTGGAGACTTCGGAGCTGAATCGCTTGAATTGTGACTCTAGGTTGGCGTTCGGGTTGTTGACGAGATCGGAGAGGGAAAGCAGGGTCTTGTCGATTTGCACGTCGCTCTTGGCGATGGCGCGGGATGCTTTTTGCAGAGAGTCGGACGTGTCGCCGGCTTTGTCATAACCGGTAGAGGCGCAGCCTCCGGCTAACAGGGCGGCGGAGAAAACGATTGCGGAGGTGAGGTGTTTCATAATGTTGGTGGGGTAGGATTGTGTTTGGTTTGTAGGGACGGAGGCGCAGGCATTGTCAGTGCCTTTAACCTCCCGGCTTGGCGTGTATAAATCTGTGCCGACCCTAATCTACCCCAGCATGGATGGCGTCGGTATGGGGTGTAACCCGCTCGGGATGAATCCTATGAGGCTCGGCGTGATCGACGGCTATGCTTACTGGGACGGGCTCGATGACTCTATCAAAACCCCTAGCGGCGAGAAGGTCGTGGTGTTGAAGGGCGACAATGCGCTGGCCGAAGCGCTCACCCAATTGAAGAGGGAAGGATTGCGCGCCTTGCCTGTGGTGATGGGTTTTTTGTTCGAAAAGTGAAAAACATGGGGCTGGCGCCCTCGGGGTTTCCGCATCGTGCACGTGCATCAGAACGATCTTTTCTATCTGGCCTTTGCCTGCACGGTGGACGGAAATAAGTGCGCCCAGCTTTTCGATGACGGCGTCAAAAAACTCCGCGCCAGCGCTACGGCGGGCACGGCGGCCCGCTCTCCATTTCAAAATGATGGTTTCGTGGAGGGCGCGCCGCTGTGCGCGCCTTTCCGTCGTTTACCGCATGAGGAAGTCTCCCGCGCCGGAGCGCAGGAGTTTGCTGGCGGTGGCAAGGAGTTCGGCGTCGGGCGGGCTGAAGTGATCGGTGGTTTTTGCGTCGGGCGGCAGCGGATGGTAGGACTGGATCGCGTAGCGGCGCACGCCGATGAGCTGGGGCGCGAGCTGACGTAGGTGTTGCGCGGTGTGCAGACCGCCGACGAGGGTGGTACGGAATTCGTAGGGCACGCCGGATTTTTTGATCAGCTCCATGCTCAGTTCGAGCGGGCCGGTATCGACCGCGCAGCCGGTGAAGCGCGCGTAGTCGCAGAACGGGCCTTTCACGTCCATGGCGAAGTAGTCGACGAGGCCTTCGCCGATGAGTTGGGAAAGCACGCCGGGCTGGCTGCCGTTGGTGTCGAGTTTGAGGAGGAAACCGAGCTTGCGCACACGGCGGCAGAAATCGGCGAGGTCGGGCTGCTGCGTGGGCTCGCCGCCGGTGATGACGACGCCGTCGAGCTGGCCCTGGCGCAGCTTGAGGTGGTCGAAGATTTCCTCCTCGGGGATCGCGGGCTGGAAGCGCGCCGGTAGGACGAGCGAGCGGTTGTGGCAATAAGGGCAGCGCCAGCCGCAGCCTTGGGTGAAGACGACGGCGGCGACTTTCCCGGGGAAGTCGATAAGGGAATTTTTTTGGTAGCCTCCGATTTTCATTTTCGGAATCAGCCTTCGCCGCGCAGGAGTAGGTCGGGCACATCCTCGCAGGCGGGAGGAGGCAGGCTGTTGTCGGTGGACGAAGTTTCGTCAGCGGCGGGGGCTTTCACGCGGAGCACGCGGCGGCGTTTGAACTCGGCCTGTTTGCCCTCGTTCCACTGACTGACGGGGCGGAGGTAGCCGACGACGCGGGAGTAGACCTCGCATTCGCGTTCGCAGTGCGGGCATTTCGGGTGCTCGCCGGAGAGGTATCCATGTTCCGGGCACACGGAGAAGGTCGGCGTGAGCGAGAAGTAGGGCAGGCGGTAGTTCGTCGCGATGCGGCGCACGAGGGTTTTGACCGCCTCGGGATCGCTGATGCGTTCGCCGAGGAAAAGGTGGAGCACGGTGCCGCCGGTGTAGCGGGTCTGGAGCTGGTCCTGGAGGTCGAGCGCCTCGAAAAGGTCGTCGGTGAAATCGACGGGCAGGTGGCTGGAGTTGGTGTAGTAGGGCTTCGCGCCGAGGTGGGCGTCCTCCTCGTTGGCGACGAGGATTTCGGGGTAGCGCTCCTTGTCTTTGCGGGCGAGGCGATAGGAGGTGGATTCGGCGGGTGTGGCCTCCAGATTGTAGGGGTGGGTTGTTTCGTTCTGGAATTCGAGGAGCTGGGCGCGCATGAAGTCGAGCGTCTCGACGGCGAAGGCGCGGCCGGCGTCGGTGCCGATGGATTCGCCGAGGAGGTTGACGGCGGCTTCGTTCATGCCGACGAGGCCGATGGTGGAGAAGTGGTTGGTCCAGTACTTGCCGGAGCGCTCCTTGATGTGGCGCAGGTAGTGTGTGGTGTACGGGTAGAGGCGGGAGTGAGTGAGGGATTCGAGGAACTTGCGTTTGATTTCGAGGCTCTCGCGGGCGAGGTGCAGGAGTTTTTTCAGGCGGGCGCGGAAACCGTCGATGCCTTCGCCGGCGGCTTTGGCGAGGTAGGCGAGGCGCGGGAGGTTGAGCGTGACGACGCCGACGCTGCCGGTGAGCGGGTGCGCGCCGAAGAGGCCGCCGCCGCGCACGCCGAGCTGGGTGTTGTCGATGCGCAGGCGGCAGCACATGGAGCGCGCATCGTCGGGGTTCATGTCGGAGTTGATGAAGTTGGAGAAATACGGGACGCCGTACTTGCCGGTGATTTCCCAGAGGTCGGCGAGGTTGGGATTATCCCAGTCGAAATCCTTGGTGAGATTAATGGTGGGAATGGGGAACGTCATGATGCGGCCGCAGGCGTCGCCCTGTTTCATCACTTCAAAGAAGGCGCGGTTAAAGAGATTCATCTCGGCCTGAAAATCGCCGTAGGCTTCGGACTGATACTCGCCGCCGATGAGCACGGGCTGGAGTGCGAGGTGTTTCGGGCAGAGCAGGTCGAGCGTGACGTTGGTGAATGGTGTCTGGAAGCCGACGCGGGTGGGGACGTTGATGTTGAAGAGGAATTCCTGCAGCGCCTGTTTCACCTGATCATAGGTGAGGTGGTCGTAGCGGATGAACGGCGCGAGCAGCGTGTCAAAACTGGAGAAGGCCTGCGCGCCGGCGGCTTCGCCTTGGAGCGTGTAGAAGAAATTGATGACTTGGCCGAGCGCGGTGCGGAAATGTTTCGCGGGCTTGGCCTCGATCTTGCCGGGCACGCCGCGGAAGCCCTGGTGGAGGAGGTCCAGCAAATCCCAACCCACACAATAGACGGAAAGTTGGTTCAGGTCGTGGATGTGGAAATCGCCGGAGTCGTGAGCGGCGCGGACTTCCTCGGGGTAGATAGCGTTGAGCCAGTAGCTCTGGCTGATGGCGCTGGAGATGTAGTTGTTGAGGCCCTGGAGCGAGTAGGCCATGTTACTGTTTTCGCGCACCTGCCAGTCGAGCTTTTGGAGGTAGCCGTCGATGAGGTCGATGTTCTCGTTGGCGCGGACGCCGCGCAGGCGGGCGTGCTGGTCGCGGTAGATAATGTAGGCGCGGGCGGTCTTGCGGAAAGGCGAGGCGAGCAGCACTTCCTCCACGATGTCCTGGATCTGCTCGACGGACGGCAGCTCGGTGTCGAGGGCCTGGTCGGCGAGGTTGATGGTCTTGATGGCGAGGCTGAGGGCGGTTTCCTCGTTGAATTCGCCGGTGGCCTGGCCGGCGCGGGCGAGGGCGCGTTGGATGCGGGCCGGGGCGAAGGGCACGACGCGGCCGTCGCGTTTACGGACCTGTTTGAAGAGGCCGGTACGGGAGGAGAGATACGACTGAAAATGAGTGGTGAGGGAATGAGGAATCATGGCTGAATGAGACAGCAAGAGAGGATGAGGAGGGTGAGTCCTCGGTGAGGGCGGGATGAGGGGTGGGGCCCGCCGCTTAAAGTGAGGCCGACCGTGAGTCCGTCGATTTTTCAATACAAACAAAGATGCGGCGCGGGGGCGGGAAATTAGCGTGAATGATTGTAACAAAGAGGTGACGCAATGACCGCGGTTTTGGCGCGGGTATAAGCAAATGAACGCGGCATCGACACGTTGGCTGATTCTGGTTTATTCGATCTTTCTTTCATGCCGTTCCGCATCTGCAAAATCTTCGAAATCGAGTCCGGTCATCTGTTGACCAAGCATCCTGAGAAGTGCCGTTTTCCGCACGGGCACAGCCGTAGCGTGGAGGTCGTGCTCGTGGCCGACGCGCTCGATGCGAACGATATGGTGTGCGATTTTAAGGCAGTGAAGGTCGCGCTGGAAACGTTTCTCGATGGCTGGGATCATGCGTTTTGTCTCAACACCGACGATCCGCAGTTCGCGGTTTTCCAAAAGCTCTACGGCGGGCAGATTATCCCTTTTGAAAGGATCGACCCGACGAGCGAAGTGATGGCGAAGACGATTTTTGACGAAGTGAAACGCCGTCTCGCCGCCACGGCGGACCGCGTCGAGGGGCGCTATGCGGTGTCCGCCAGTGCTCGGGTGGAGCGTGTGCGTGTGACCGAGACGAGCAGCAGCTGGGCCGAGTATTCGGAGTAGGCGGCGAGCGCAGTGCCTGGGGGCGGGCTTGATCGCGCCAGAATCCTATCAAGAACACCCAAGGTTGAGCCGATGCCCTCGGGATGCCTCCCGCCGTAAACCCGTGTTGTCCCCGTTCGCCTTCATTCATGAACGAGCCGCGTCGTGTTCATACGGCAAAATAGTCGATCATGAATCATCTTACGCTCGGTAAGCGCGTGGCCTTGGGCTTCGCCGGTGTCATCGCTGTCACGCTGGTGCTCGGCATCGTCGCGTTCAGCCGTTTTCTTAGCGCTGCCAGTGCGGGTGAATACCTCACGGCGAGTCCGGTGCCTTGCACGATTGCGATGGTGGATATCGCCGGAGCTTTTAAAGAAAATTTTGGGCTGGTGCAGCGGCATATCAATTCCAGCGAAAAGGATAAAATCGCCGCTGCTGTTCAACGAAACAAAGAGCGCATTGATAAACTGCTCCAGGATTACGAGGCCGCGATCAGTACGGATGAAGACCGTCGGATCTTCGCTGTTTTTAAAGATGCGCGGACTGCCTTCGTCACCGAGTTTAAGGCGATGCTGGCGCTCAGTGCGGCGGGCAAACGCGATGAAGCTATCGCTGCCAGCGAGACGCGGATGGTCCCGGCCTACGAGAAACTCTGCGATTCTTTGGAGCAACTGGTGGCTTATAATAAAAGCAATCTCAGTCGCGGCGTGGAGCAGGTGCTCGCTTCTTCGCGCTTCGGCAAGACCGTGATTTTAGTCGGCTTGATCAGCGCATTTTTGGCGGCCGTCGTGATCGCGTTTTTTCTTATTCGCAGTGTCGTGAAAATTCTGGAGGAGGTCGCGGATGTGCTCGGCTCCGGTTCAGTGCAAGTGGTCAGCGCGGCGGGTGAAGTCTCTTCGACAAGCCAAACTTTGGCCGATGGCGCCAGTGCTCAGGCCGCATCGCTGGAGGAAACCAGTGCGTCGCTGGAGGAAATTTCCAGCATGACCAAGCGCAACGCTGACAATGCGCAAGAAGCCAAGCAGACGACGGTGTCCGCGCTTAGTTATGCCGAAACTGGAGGTCGGCAAATGCATGAAATGCAGACCGCGATGGAAGCGATCAAAGCCGCCAGCCAGGACATCACCAATATTCTGAAGACCATCGACGAGATCGCCTTTCAGACCAATCTCCTCGCGCTCAACGCGGCCGTCGAAGCCGCCCGTGCCGGTGAGGCCGGAGCAGGCTTTGCCGTCGTGGCGGATGAAGTGCGCGCCTTGGCCCACCGCTGTTCCGCCGCGGCAAAAGAAACGGCCGTGAAGATTGATGACTCGGTGCGTAAGAGTGAACTCGGCGTCAGTATCAGCGCTGAAGTCGCCAAGAGTTTTACGGCGATTCAGGAACAGATTCACCGCCTTGATCATCTTTCCGCAGAAATCGCCACGGCCTCCAATGAGCAGAGCCAAGGTATCAGCCAAGTGAGTACGACCGTATTGCAGATGGATCAGATCACTCAGGCCAATGCCGCCAGCGCCGAGGAAAACGCCAGCGCTGCCGAAGAGCTGCGCGCCCAGGCTGAGGGCATGAAGGATGCCGTGCAGAATCTTCACGCCTTGATTGGGAATATAAATCGGTTCGGTGAAGCCGGAGGTCACAGGGCAGCGCCGACCAATTCGTCACCGAAACCCGTTTCTTCAACGCGGAAGAAATCTTCGACCGCTCACGCGTCCAGATAAGTGGTCGGCGCTGGCGCGCCTGCCGTTTCGAACCGGGGCCGCCGTTGGTTCAGGCTGCTCCGCCCGTGAGCCAAAGCCGCGTCACGCCGAGTGCGGCGCAGATGAGCAGCACGGGGATGACTCCTATCTTGAGCCGTAGCAACGCGAGGAAGGCCGACGCCGCGACGACCAAAGCGAACCAGTCCACCGCGCCAGTCGTCGGAAAGAAAACGTGTAGGCCAAACCAGAGCGCCAGATTGAGGATCACGCCGACGACCGAGGCCGTCACCGCAGTCAGCGCGTGGTTCAGGTGGCGGTTGTTGCGCAGTGGCTCGATGTGCGGCGCGCCGAGAAAAATCCACAGGAAACACGGCACAAACGTCGTCCACGTCGTCATCGCCGCGCCGAGTGTGGCGGCGACGAGTGGCGTGAGCGCGCCGGGGTGCTGCCAGCCGCCGAGGAAACCGACGAATTGCAATACCATGATCAGCGGGCCCGGCGTGGTTTCGGCGAGACCGAGACCGTCGAGCATCTGTGCGGTCGAGAGCCAGCCGAAGTTTTCCACCGCCTGCTGGCCGACGTAGGGGAGCACCGCATACGCGCCGCCGAAGGTCGTCATCGCCGCCTTGCTGAAAAACACGCCCTGCTGCACGAGCGTGCTCTGCCAGCCCTGCCAGAGCCCGGCCGCAACCACCGGCGCCCACCAAAGCAGGAGCGAGACGCCGAGGACTTTGCCCGCGCGTGACCACGACGGGCGGGTGTGCCCGTCCGTCATCGCCTCGACCGCGAGCGGAATCTCGGGTTGCCCAAGCCGCCCGTTGAGCAGCCCGACCGCCGCTGCCGTGAAGACCACGAGCGGAAACGGCGCGTGAAAAAAGAAGAGCGCGGCAAACGCGGCTGCGGCGATTGCCCACTGGACTTTGGTTTTGAGCGCGCGCTGACCGACGCGCAGCACCGCCGTGGCCACGATGGCGGTGACGGCGGGTTTGAGTCCGCCGAAGGCCGCGGTGATCCATGCGATTTGCCCGTAGGTCATGTATACGTAACTGAGCAGCCAGAGCAGCAGAGCCGAGGGCAGCACGAACAGCACGCCAGCGGCAATGCCGCCCCACGTGCGATGCAGGAGCCAGCCGCAGTAGGTCGCCAGTTGCGTCGCCTCGGGGCCGGGCAGCAGCATGCAGTAGTTGAGCGCGTGCAGAAAACGTTCCTCGCCGATCCATTTCTTTTTTTCGACGAGCTCGGCGTGCATGATCGCGATTTGCCCGCTCGGGCCGCCGAAGCTGATGAAGCCGAGCTTCAGCCAGAAACGCAGCGCTTCGCGAAAGGTGGGCGGCGTGGGCGACATCGGCCCACAACGTCGCACAAAGCGTGGCACCTGCAAAGTCAAAGCGCTGGCGGCCATGTGACGATTGTTCGTGGCTACAGGCCTGCCGCTCGACAAATGCGTGGCGCGCGGCAAACCTCCGTCGCATGTCCTCCATTTATGAAACCATCCGGGCCGACATCGTCGTGGCCATGAAGGCGCGCAACGCCGCCGTCACCGTTAGCCTGCGCACCGCCGATGCGGCGATCCAGCGCGCCTCGATGGATCTGGCGAAGCCGATCGACGACGCACTCGTCATCGCCACCCTGCGCAAGGCGGTGAAAAACTTAACTGATGCCAAGGAGGAATTCGCCAAGGGCGGCCGCACCGACCTCATCGAGGCAAACGACATCGAGATCAAACTGCTTGAACAATATTTGCCGCAAGGGCTCGACGCCGCGAAGCTCGACGCACTCATCACCGAGGTGATCGCGGAGACGGGCGCGCTCACGAAGAAGGAAATGGGCAAGGTCATCGCCGCGCTCAAGAAGCGGCCCGAGGCCTCGCTGATCGACTTCGGCGCGGCGAGCAAACTCGTGCAAGCCAAGCTGCTCTGAACAAAAAAAGCGTGGCCCGGCGGGCGCGGCTCCAGTTTTTGGATACGTCAGCTTTTGCGGTCCAGGAGCGAGCCGATCAGCTTGTCGGCCGTGACGGCGACGGTGCGGTTGGCCTTGATCTCGATGCCGGCCTGAAGCAGCGCGGTGAAGTTGTCGGGCGAGATGTCTCCCTCGGCGATTTTTTGCGCTGCGCCCGCCGCTTCTTCAAGGCCGCGCTTCATGCCTTGGACCGGAGCGTTCAAAAGAGACATCGGGGCATTGGGGCCAATGGAGGAGATCATGACGCGGGCATTGTCCTCGAAAACCGTCGCGGACGGAATGAGGGGAACCACCCGTTCCGCGTCCGGCAGGTTATCCAGCGGCGGGGCGGGTTGCGCGCGGCGGCGGGGCGTGGTTTTGCGCTGACAAGCGGCCGGGCGCATGATGTGAAAGCGACATGACGATTGAACAGGACCTGGCCAAGATCGCGCAGCACGAAGCGGTGTTGGTGTTTAAACAATTCGACGAATGCACGGCGTGGGAACTCGGCTCGCGGTTGAAGGCGGCGGCGGAGAAACGCGGAGCGGCGCTGGCCATCGATGTGACGCTGGGCGGCAGCACGGTGTTTTTTTGCGCGATGCCCGGGGCGACGCCGAACAGCGCCAACTGGGTGCGGCGTAAGCGCGCCACCACGCTGTTCTTTCATCGCAGCTCGTATGGCGTCGGCCAGCAGCTGACGCGGGACAAGGCTGACCTGACGGCGAAATTCGGCCTCGCGGTGGCGGATTTTGCGGTGGCGGGCGGTTCGTTTCCGCTGCGCGTGACGGGCACGGGCGTGGTTGGGGCGGTGACGGTGTCGGGCCAGCCGCAACGCGAGGATCACAAGCTCATCGTCGAAGTGCTGGCGGAGTTTCTCGGCGTGCCGCTGGCGGGGCTGGAGCTGGATCTGGCGTAGGCCGGAGGTTTTGCCGCTGCGGGCGACTGATGAAGGAAGCTTGAAAATTTTCAGCTTTCATTTTGCTGGGCGCCCCCTACGGTTCTGCCTCCCTGTTAGGAGAGGTGGCAGAGTGGTCTAACGTACCTGACTCGAAATCAGGCGTGCCGCAAGGTACCGTGGGTTCGAATCCCACCCTCTCCGCCAGGGCGGGATTTGGGCTAACGCGATGAGCACTCGGTGTGTGTGTTCGTGCAGTATTTAACCCATGTAGCTCAGACTAGAAGTTTCTCCACTGTGACGGCGCAGGCTTTGTAGGAGGGCTGGCGTGAATGCGGATCAAAGGCGGGGTAGGTGAGCTGGTTCACCGTTTCAAAATGCATCGGCATAAAAACCTGTCCTGGCTGGACGATATGCGTGGGCACGGCGAGTGCTTCGGCCTGGCCGCGGCGGGAGCGCACGCGCACGCGTTCGCTGGCTGCGATGCCTAGGCGCGTGGCGTCGGCGGGGTTGATCTCCACCGTGAGCTCGCGTGGGGCGAGTTTGCGCAGGACGGCGCTTTTGTTGGTGCGAGAGCCGGTGTGCCACTGGGCGGAACTGCCGCGGCCGGTCATGAGCAGAAAGGGGAACGCGTCGTCGGGCACTTCGGGCATGGCGCGTGGTTCGTCAAAGAAGAAACGCGCGCGCTGGTCGGGTGTGAAAAACTTTCCGTCGGCAAAGAGGCGGCGTTCCTGAGCGGGGAGCGTGCTAATAGGGACAGGTCGAAAATGGGAAGAGGCGGTGGAGATTGGGGCGCTCTCCTCGGCGCATGGCCACTGGATGCCGCCGGCTTCGTCGAGGTGGGCATAGTCGCGGATGCCGCTGAAATCGCAGGGTTGGCCGCGTGAGAGTTTTTTCAGAAGCTGAAAAGTGGCTTCGGGCGACGACCAAGCGCGGAAGCGGTCGCCGCAGCCCCACGCTTCGGCCACGAGTTTGAAGATGGCAAAATCGCTTAGCGCGGTTCCCGGGGCGCGCGCCACTTTGCGAGTGCGGCCAATGCGGCGTTCGGAATTGATGAAGGTGCCGTCTTTTTCGCCCCAACCGGCGGCGGGCAGGACGAGGTCGGCCATCCGGGCGGTCTCGGTGGTGGCGTACATGTCTTGCACGACGAGAAAATCCAGTTTCTGGCGCAGCGCGTGAAAACTATGCTGGTTGATCCACGAGTGGGCGGTGTTGGTGGCGATGATCCAGAGGCCGCGGATTTTACCGGCGTCGATGTCCTCGAGAATCTGGTCGTAGGCGCGGCTCGGCTGGTTCGGGATGCTCGCGGTGTCAAGGCCGAGCAGGCCGGCGACGTGGCTGCGGTGCGCGGGTTCGGCAAAGTTGTATCCGCCGAGAAGTGACGTGGCGTTGCCAAAGAGGCGCGAGCCCATGGCGTTGCACTGGCCGGTGATGGAGTTGGCCCCGGTGCCGGGCCGGCCGATGTTGCCGGTCATGAGCGCGAGGTTGATGATGGCCTGCGCGGTGCGGGTGGATTCGTGGCCCTGATTGACCCCCATCGTCCACCAGAAGGAAACGCGTTCGCGGGTGGCGATGAGGTCGGCGAGGCGGGCGAGCGTTTCGGCGGAGAGGCCGGTTTCGGCGGCGGTAAACTCCGGGGTGAAGCGCTGGACGAAACACTCGAAGTCGGCAAAGCCGCTGGTGTGCGCGTCGATGAAGTCGCGTTTTACCGCGCCGCGCTTGATCAGCAGGCGGGCGAGCCCGTAGAGGAGCACGAGATCGCTTTTCGGCCGCAGGGGCAGGTGCAGCGTGGCAGCCATGGCGGTTTCGGTGCGGCGCGGGTCGATCACGACGATCTCGGGCGAGCGCTTGTTCATCATGACGCGCTGCCAGAGGATCGGGTGGGCGATGCAGGGATTGGCTCCGATGAAGACGAGGACGTCGCTTTCCTCGAAATCGCGGTAGGTGAAGGGCGGGGCGTCGAAGCCGAACGACTGTTTATAGGCAACGTGCGAGGTGGCCATGCACTGCCGGGTGTTGCTGTCGACGTGGAGCATGCCCATGCCGAATTTTGCGAGCGCGCCGAGCAGGGCCATCTCCTCGGTTACGATCTGGCCGGTGCTGAGAAACGAGAGCGCCGCGGGGCCGTGCCGCTGCTGGATGGCTTTGAAGTTGTCCACCATGGCACGGAGCGCGGTGGACCAGTCAACGGGGGCGAGTTCGCCCTGGGCGTTACGCAGGAGCGGCGTGGTGGCGCGGTCCGGCGCGGCGAGCGGGGCGAGTGCTTCCCAGCCTTTCGGGCAGGCTTGCCCGAGGTTGACGGGGTAGTCGGGGTTGCTGGAGAGGTTGATCGCCTCGCCGTTGAAATCGAGGTGGACCTTGAGTGAACAGCCGGTGCTGCAATAGCCGCACACGGTGTTGGCGGTGCTGGCTGGTGTGAGACGAGTGGGCACTCGGCCGAGGCCGAAGTCGCCGGGCCGCTGGACGAGCTCACTCGTCATCGGGCCCTGGCGGGCGACTAGAAAATTTTCGATGGAAGGGATCATGAGGCGGTGAATCCGGGCATTTTGGGTGCGACCACGGCGCGGAAATATAGATAGCGTTCGGCCACTTCACCGATGACGGCGAGAGCCAGTCCGATCCACGCCATGAACAGGGGCAGCTGATGGGCCGAAACCATCAAGGGAACCAAAACCGCGCCGAGCACGGCAAAGACCAACCGCGCGCCGAGGCTGACGCGGAGCGGGCCGGCGAGGAGTTGTGCGGTCTTGCGCGCGGGGGTGGGCGTTTCGTCCTCGTCGTCGAGCGGACGCAGCACGCGTAACTCGACGGCGAGCTTGAGCGCGGTGACTGCGGCCAGACTCAGAGCGAGGGGGTAATCGGGATCGAGTGCAAAATAGGCGGCAAGCGAGAGCACGATCGCGGTGCCGAAAAAGCGCGGCACCGTCTGCGCAATCCGCCAAAACGGACGGCGGGTGTCGACGTAGATCATGACGGAGCAGAAAAGGCCGAGGGTGCCGGTCAGGATGACGAGCGGTTCGAGCGCCAGAATGAGCATGGCCAGCGGGCTGGCTGGGACCGGCCATGGCGCGCGGGCGGCGGTTAGGAGCGTGGCGAGGCCGAACCATCCGCCAAAAACAACCGCTTCGCGGCTGAGCCACGAGGTGCGCAGGCCGAGGAAGACGCGCCAGGCGCGAAGCGGCTGCCCGAGATGAAAAACGCTGCACGCGAGTCCGGCCGCGCCGGCGAGCCAGCCGATGACGTCGAGCGCCTTGGCGTGTTCGGGCGCAAAACCGGCGAGGGTAAAACAACCCGTGGCCATCGGCAGGCCGGTGAGCATGAGGACGAGGGGCCAGTGTGGTGGCTGCGGGCGCAGGGTGGCAGCGTCGGCGGCGATCGCGTTGGAAGGCGGCGGGCGATGGGAAACGTAGCGGGTGGTCGGCAGCGTGTAGTCGGGCGCGGGCGCGGCGGCGAGAAACTGTGCGGTGTCGGGCTGAAGCAGGCCGTTCACATGCGTCGTGACGTTGACGATCTTGATCGCGTGCGTGGGGCAGGCCTGCGCGCAGGCGGGGGCTTCGCCGACGGCGAGGCGGCTGTGGCACATGTCGCATTTGCGCACGACGCCGAGGCGCTTGTTGTATTTGGGAACGTCATACGGGCACTTGAGCACGCAGTACTGGCACCCGATGCACTGGTCGTCGAGGTGACGGACGATGCCGGTGAGAGGATCTTTTTCGTAGGCGAGCACGGGGCAGCCGTTGAGGCAGCCGGGGTCGGCGCAGTGATGGCACGCGGTGGTGACGGTCTGCTGGTAGGGCGCGGCAGGTGCGCCGCCATGGATCAGGCCGACGTCGCGCCAAGTCTCGTTGTCGTCGAGGCCATTGAGTGAGTGGCAGGCCGAGACGCAGGCCTTGCAGCCGGTGCAGGCGTCGAGGTCGACCTGAAAGGCGTACTGTTCGCCAGGGCCAGGCGCGCTGAGCGGGATGAGGTCGCGGTAGCTGTCGGTCTTTGGTGCATGGTCGTGAGTTTCTGAAAAGCGGGCGGCGGGAGTTTGAAGCCGGTGCTGCGCTTCAAGCAGCTCGTCGATGAGTGTGCGCGTGGCGTCGGCGGTGGGCTGGTGAGTTGAGTGCGTCACGGGTCAGTAGACGTCGCGCTGGTAGCGTTTCGTGGAGCGGAGGGCGTCGACGTACTCGGCAGCCTGCTCGGCGGTTTTACCTCCGGCGGTTTCGATCACGCGGTGCAGCGCGGCCTCGACATCCTTGGCCATGCGCGCGGCGTCGCCGCAGACGTAGAATGAGGCGCCGGCCTCGAGCCAGGCATAGAGCTCGGTGGCGTTTTCGAGCATGCGCTGCTGCACGTAGATTTTCTCCGACTGGTCGCGGGAGAAGGCGGTGTCGAGTCGCGTGAGCACGCCGCTGCGCTGCAGGGTCTCGAGCTGGTCGCGGTAGAGGAAATCGGTGGCGGAGCGCTGGTCGCCAAAGAAGAGCCAGTTTTTGCCCTTGGTTCCGGTGGCTTCGCGTTCTTCAAGAAAAGCGCGGAAAGGGGCGATCCCGGTGCCGGGGCCGACCATGATCATGGGGGCGTCGGGATTGGTTGGGGGGCGGAAGGCTTTGTTGCGATGCAGGTACACGCCGACGCGGGTGTCGCTGGGGGTGACGCGATCGGCGAGGAAGGTGGAGCACACTCCCTTGCGTCGGCGGCTGGCCGCCTCATAGCGCACGGCCCCGACGGTCAAATGCACCTGGCCCGGGTGTGCCTTGGGGCTGGAGGAAATCGAGTAGAGACGTGGCTGGAGCCTGCGGAGCAAAGTAACCCAATAGGTTACTTTGGTCTTGGGGGAAGGATCGGCTAAGCGGAAGGCGTCGAGGACGTCGTGGATCGCGTGGAGGGCGGGGTTGTCGTGGAGGTTGGGGGCGAGGGCGGTGAGCAGTTCGGGCGTGGGTTTACCGAGGTCGTAGTGGACGGTGAGGGCGTGGCGGAGCGAGGTGGAGGAGCCGTCGGGCGCGGGCACGGCCTCCTCGCCGTCCCAGCCGAGCATGGCGAGTAGTTCGCTAACGAGCTCGGGACAGTTCTGCGGAATGACGCCGAGGGCATCGCCAACCTCGTAGGCGAGGCCGGAGCCTTCGAGGGAAAGTTCTACGTGGCGCACCTCTTTGGCCGAGCCTTCGGCGTTGAGCGGGCGTGAGGTGAGCAGGAGTGCGGGGAACGGGCTGGCCTTGGAAAAGGGTTCGGGTACTTCGTCATCAGTGAGGTCCGCGTGCGCGGAGGCGTCAGGTGCGGTTGAGGCGGCGCTGCCGAGGGCGTGCAGGGCGTCGTCGAGCCATTTGTTGAACGGGGTGTCGTACTCGACGTCGCAATCGGTGCGGGGGGCGAGGCGGGCGGCGCCGCATTTTTCGAGGAGGGCGTCAAAGTCGTGACCGCACTGGCAGAAGCGGCTGTAGTTGCGGTCGCCGAGTCCGCAGACGGAATAGCGCAGGCCGGGCAGGGCGGGGGCGGATTCTTTTTTTAGGGCGGCGAGCAGGGCTTTGGCGTTGTCAGGCGGTTCCCCTTCGCCGTAGGTGCTGGTGATGACGAGGAGGTTTTTTTCGGAGGCGAGGCGGGCTGCGTCGGTCTGGGCCATGTCGAGCACGGTGGGGGCGAAGCCGCGTTTGCCGGCTTCTTTGGCGGCGCGTTTGGCGAGGCGTTCGGCGGTGCCGGTCTGGGAGCCAAAGAGGAGGGTGAGGGGCGTCAGCGCCTGTGGGGCGGAGGCGGGCGCGCTGTCTCCACTCGGGCCGCGGGAGAAAAGGCCGGCGAGGAAACCGTTGAGCCAGGCGCGCTGGTCGGCGCTGAAGGGGGCGTTGTCGGGAATGATGGGAAAGGAGATCATCGCAGGGCGAAGGTGGCGGATTATGCGGAGAGCAGTTCCTGGAGCTCTTTCATGGTGTGGCGGCGGCTCCACTGGACGAAGGTTTCGCCGCGGTTGTGGCGGGCCTGGAACGTGGTGAGGATTTTTTCGACGAGGTCGTTGACCTCGTTGGCGCGGATGCCGCGGAAGATTTCACGGGCGATGCCCTGCTCCTGATCCATGCCGCCGCCGATCACGACGTGGTAACCTTCGGTGCCGTCGGGGAGTTTAGTGGCAACGAAGCCGATGTCGCCGCAGTAGTGCTGCGCGCAGGAGTGAGGGCAGCCGGTGAAGTGGAGGTTGACGGGGCTGTCGAGGGTCACGCGGCCGTCGAGTTTCTTGATGAGATTTGTGGCATGGGCTTTGGTGTCGGCAGAGGCGTATTTGCAGCCGCGACTGCCGGTGCAGGCGATGACGCCGGCGGCGATGCTGCCGGCCTCGGTGAAAAAACCGGCGTGTTTGACCGAGCGGCAGAGGGTGGCGACAAAGGCGTCGGGGATATGCGGGATGAGGAGGTTCTGCCAGACGGTGAGGCGGAGTTCGCCCTTGCCGTAGTGGGTGGCGAGGTCGGCGAGGGCGTGCATCTGTTTCGCTGTCAGGCGGCCGACGGGGATGCCGATGCCGACGGAGGTGAAGCCGGACTGCGACTGGGCGGCGGGGCCGAGCCAGCCGTGTTTGATCACGGGGCGCCGGGGTTCGCAGGCGCCGGCGGGCAGACGCACGAGTGGGAAGGCGAGCTTGCGCTGGGTTTCGGCGAGGAATTTATCCACGCCCCATTTTCCCAGAAGGTATTTGAGGCGTGCCTTCTTGCGATCGGTTCGGTCGCCGTGTTCGGCAAAGACGCGCAGCATGGCGGCGGAGACGGCGACGGCCTCGGAGGGTTTGATCAATAGGCCGGTGTCGCGGGCAAAATCGCCGTGGCCGCTGATGCCACCGAGGTGAACGCGGAAGTAGAGGCCGGGGGCGGGCAGGGATGGAATTTCGGCTTTGAGATTTGAAAGGGTCGAAGGCGAGGCTGCGGCGTGGGTGGAGAGTGTGGTTTCGGTGACACGGCAGGCGAAGAAGCCGATGTCGTTGGTGTCGACGGCGGCGGAAAGTGAGCCGCCGTTGTCGAAGGCGATGTTGAATTTTCTCGGCAGGCCGTAGAGATCGCGGTGGTTGAGGATGTAGTGGTGGAGGGCCTTGGCAAAGGGGCGCACGTCGAGCAGTTCGTAGGGATCGAAGCCGCTGTTGGGCGAGGCGGTGACGTTGCGGATATTGTCGGCGCCGGCGCCGCGTGAGGTGAGGCCGAGCTCCTGCACACGGGTGAGCAGGTGGACGATGTCGCGGGGCTTGAACTCGCGGATCTGGAGGTTGCCACGCGTGGTGATGTGCGCGTAACCGCCACCGAGTTCAGAGGCGATGTCGGCGAGGCCGTGCAACTGTACGGCGGTGAGTTCGCAGGCGGGGATGCGCAGGCGGATCATGAAACTGTCCTGCGCGGGCGCGACGTGGAACAGGCCGTGAGTTTTGAAGCGGTAGGTGTGCTCGGGGTCGGGGGCTTTGTCCTCGTCGGCGTGGCGGAGGAGGCGTTCCCAGGCGTCGAGGGGATTCTCGTCGTGCTTCCAACGCTCTTCTTTGCAGAGATCGCCGAGGGGCGTGCCGTGGACGGTTTCCTCGGCGGGAGCGGCTAGATTGCGCGAGGCGGCCGCGCCGGGTGTGGCGGTGAACTGACCAGAACCAGTCGCACCGACAAACGGAAACGCGCCTGCGGCCATGGCCCCGGCCATGAAGCCCTGCAGGTACTCCTTCTGCTCGGGCGTGAAGGCGGTGCTGGGCGGTGGTGAAAGTGGCGCGGGCATGATGGTGAAAATACGCGGTGGCGCGTGATTGTTTAACTAGCGTTGTCTGTGCCAGTCCGGACGGTGTATTCAGAAACCAGGCTCAAACTTCTCATTGAGATGATGAGGCGCGTTCATGGCTGGCCGTGCGTGGTGTGCGGAGAAACGCGTCGTTGGCCGGGCGCAAAAAAAAGGCCCCGTTGCAGGAGCCCTTTGCGCTCGTTCGCCACGTGTCGGAGGGCGCGCGGCAAGGTGTGCCTAGAAATTGAGCGTCGTCTGGAGGTAGGCGTAGTCGGCGTCCTTCGAGTCGACGGCGCGGAGGAATTCGTTGATGAAGCCGGGGAACGGCCGAGGTGGCGGCGGTGGCGCATACTGGGCGCAGGGCGGAAGGGCCAGGCCGATAAGCAAGGTGAGGCGCAGGAGGACAGCGTGCATGGGCGGTGTGGTGATGTTGAATCAATGCGTAGTCGAAACGAGGATACCCGGTGGAGGAGTGGCGGTTCGCGCCGGTCGCAGGTGGGAACGTTCTTCGAGGAAGGAGATCAGGTGCTCGCGCAGCCGGTAGTACTCGGGGTCTTCCATGAGCTGGCGGCGGGAGCGTGGGCGGGGGAATCGCACGTCGAGGATTTCGCCGACGGTGGCGGCGGGGCCGTTGGTCATCATGACGACGCGGTCGGAGAGGAAGAGCGCCTCGTCGACATCGTGCGTGACCATGACGGCGGTCTTCTGGTCTTTCTGCCAGAGGTTGAGCAGCACCTCCTGCAATTCATAGCGGGTGAGCGAGTCGAGCATGCCGAATGGTTCGTCTAGCAACAGCAGCTTGGGCGAGAGGGCGAAGGCGCGCGCGATGCCGCCGCGCTGGCGCATGCCCTGGGAGAGTTCGCGGGGTTTTCTGTGCATGGCGTCGGCGAGGCCGACGACGGTGAGGTAGTACTCGGCGATCTCGCGGCGCTCCCCGCGGCTGGCGGTGTAGTAGACCTGGTCGACGCCGAGCATGACGTTTTCGAAGGCGGTGAGCCACGGCAGCAGGCAGGGCGACTGGAACACCACGCCGCGGTCGGGCCCGGCGCCGGTCACCTCGCGGCCGGCGAGGACGATGCCGCCGTAGGTCGGTTCGGTGAGGCCGGCGACCATGGCGAGCACGGTGGATTTGCCGCAGCCGGAGTGGCCGATGAGGGTGATGAATTCGCCTTTGCGGACGCGCAGGTCGAAGTTATCCACGATGACGGCGGGGCCTTTGGGCGTGTCGTAGGTTTTGGTGAGCTGGGATATTTCAAGGAAGGCGCTCATGGTGTCGGGTGGTTGGCGGCTCAGGCGCCGAGGATGATGGTTTCGTTTTTTACCTCGTGCGGACGCAGCGGGCGCGTGCGGGTGGTGCGGGGCGCGTCGAGATCCTCGGGCAGGATATCGGGCAGCGTGAGTTTGCGCGTAATGGTGGTGTGGCGGCGTCCAGAAAAGTCTATAAGCTGGTTCGTTACGAGCGCACGGAGGCGTTTGAACTCCGGATCGTGGTTGAGGGTCTTGCGGTCGCGCGGGCGGGCAAGGGTGACGGGCACGGATTCTCCGAGCGAGGCGCCGGGGCCGGGGAGGAGCGGGATGATGCGGTCGGCGAGGAGCAGTCCCTCGTCGACGTCGTTGGTGATGAGGACGACGGTTTTTTTGTCGGATTCCCAGATGCGTTCGAGTTCGTCCTGCAACGTGGCGCGCGTCAGCGCATCGAGCGCGGAGAGTGGTTCGTCGAGGAGCAGAATCTGCGGATTCATCGCGAGTGCGCGGGCGACGGAGACTCGCTGGCGCTGGCCGCCGGAGAGCTGGCGGGGGATTTTTAAGGCGTGCGGGGTGAGGCTGACCATCGCGATGTGGCGGGCGACGTGGGCGCTGCGTTTCTCCGCGGTCCAGTCGGGGAAGACCTGGTCGACGGCGAGAGCGATGTTGTCGGTGACGGTGAGCCACGGGAGCAGGCTGTAGTTCTGGAAGACGATGCCGCGGTCGGGGCCGGGGCCGGTGACTTCGACGCCGTTGAGTTTGACCGTGCCCTGGTCGGGTTTGGCGAGGCCGGCGATGAGGGAGATGAGCGTGGTCTTGCCTGCGCCAGAATAGCCGACGATGGCGACGAACTCGCCGCGTTCGATGGAAAGATTCAGCCCCTGAAGCACCGCGTGAGCGCCATGGGATTTGTGGATATTGGTAAGTTCCAGGAAAGACATGTGTGTTTAGCTCGCGGCCTTGAATTTGCTTTCGACTAGGCTCATCAGGCGGTCGAGGGCGAAGCCGACGAGGCCAATGGTGATGATCGAGAGGATGATGTGCTCGTAGACGAGGCTGTTGTACTCCTGCCAGAGGAAGCCGCCGACGCCGGGGCGGCCGGTGAGCATTTCCGCCGCGACTATAACCAGCCACGAGATACCGAGGCTGAGGCGGAAACCGGTGAACATGTAGGGCAGCGTGGCGGGCAGCAGAATTTTCGTGAGCGTTTTCCAGCGCGAGAGTTTGAGCACGCGGCCGACGTTGAGATAGTCCTGCGGCACGGCGCGCACACCGACGGCGGTGTTGAGCACGGTTGGCCACATCGAGCAGAGCGCGATGGTGAAGAGCGCGCCGAGTTCGCTGGCGTTTTTTCCGGCGTCGAGGAAGAGCACGAGCCCGAGCGGCAGCCACGCGAGCGGTGAGACGGGGCGCAGGATCTGGATCAGCGGGTCGAAGGTTTTGGTGAAGACGGTGGACAGGCCGAGGCAAAAACCGATGGGCGTGCCGATGATGAGCGCGAGGGCGTAGCCTTTGGCCACCAGCTCAAGCGAGTACCAAGTGAAGCGCAGGATACCCTGGTCCATCTCGCCGCGTTTGGCGAAGGGTTCGAGGATGTAAAGTTTGCTGGCCTCCCAGGTTTTTAGCGGTGAAGGCAGGTTTGTGGCGAGGCTGTGGCTGATGATTGTCCAGAGCAGGAGCACGGCGAGGAGGCCGAGCGCGGGCAGGATGAGCCAGTCGAGGCGGAGTTTGGTCATGGTGATGTTTAGCTCTTGAGATTGTTTACAGCGAAGGCCTTGGCGTAGGTCTCGGGGTCGGCGGGGTTGAAGGTCACGCCGTCGAAGAGGGTGTCGGCGTCGTTGTTTAGGCCGCCGTGGGCGTAGCCGAGTTCCTTCATCGCTTCCTCGTAGATGTCGGTGCGCATGACGCGTTTGGCGATGCCGTCGTAGTCGGGAGCGCCGGCGACGAGGCCCCAGCGACGGTACTGCGAGAGGAACCACTTGGCGTATTTTGGCTGCGGGTAGTTGCAGTTGCGCGTGCTGAAATTCATGTAGTACTCATCCTCTTTGGTGCGTCCGTCGCCGTAGTCGTAGTGGCCCTGGAGGCGACCGAGGATGATTTCCTTCTGGCAATTGATATAGGTTGGTCGGGAGACGATCTCGCACTGCTCGGGGCGGTTATCGAGGTTGTCGAGCCAGACACTGGCCTCGTGCAGGGCCTTGAGGATGGCTTTGACGGTGCGGGGATTTTTTTCCGCAAACTCCTCGGTGAAGGCGCAAACTTTTTCCGGGTGGTCTTTCCACATGTCCTGGGTGGAGACGGCGGTGAACCCGATGCCATCGACAATGGAGCGCACGTTCCATGGCTCGCCTACACAGAAGCCGTCCATCTTGCCGATCTTCATATTGGAGACCATCTGGGCGGGTGGCACGGTGATGAGGCTGACGTCCTTGTCGGGATTGATGCCGCCGGCGCCGAGGTAGTAGCGCATCCACAGCGCGTGCGTGCCGGGAGGGAACGTCATGGCGAAGGTGAGGGGTTCGCCAAGTTTTTTCGCCTGCTCGACGAAGGGTTTGAGCGCCTTGGGGTCGGCACCGACTTTGCCTTTCCACTCGGTTTTGAGTGTGATGGCCTGGCCGTTGCGATTGAGCAGCCACGGGATCACCATCGGTTTTTTTGGCGAGCCGGCGAGGCCCATGGTCGAGGCGAGCGGCATGCCGAGGAGCATGTGGGATGCCTGGATCGAACCGGTGCTGAGGCTGTCGCGAATGGCGGCCCAGTTGGCTCCTTTAGTGACTTTGGAGTTGATGCCGTACTTTTTGAAGAGGCCTTTTTCGTGGGCGATGACGATGGGCGAGCAGTCGGTCAGCGCGATCATGCCGAAATTGATGTCGGTGGTTTCTGGGCCCTCGGCGGAGGAGGCGGCGGTGGCGGCCCAGGAGCGGTTGCCGAGCGCGGACCAGAGTGCGACGGCACCGAGGCCGGCGGCGCTTTTGGCGAGGAAGGCGCGGCGGTTGAGCGCGGCGGGCGAGGTGGTGGGCGTGTTATCGGGTGCAGAGTTCATGTGGCGTGGTGGTGCTGAGGCTGTGGTTAAAAATATCCTCGCGGAATAGGCGGCAGGGCAGCTGGGCGGAGACGCTGGCGGGTAGGAGCGCGGCGTCGACGAGGTCGGACTGGAGCGCGACGGCCTTTGCCGCTGTCGGGCGGTTCGCCTCATCGGCGTGGAAGACGTGGAAATCCGGCACGGTCTCGACGCGGTCGTGGCCGCAGTCGAAGGCTCCGGTGAGAGCGGGGGCAATGATGCGCGCGGCCTGGTTGATGTAGGCGGAACGACTGAGCAGCTCGGCGAGCGGCGCGCGGTTGACGGGTTTGTCGCACCAAGCGCAGGCCTCGTGCAGCGCGGCGATGAGGGCGCCGTGCTCGGTGGCGCGTGTTTCGGCGAAGCGCTCGGTGACCATGAGCACTTTTTCCACATGTCCGGGCTGCTGGGCGGCGCTCCAGGCGGGGCACCAGCCGATTTTTTCGCGCACGGCGAGAGTGTTCCACGGCTCGCCGGCGCAGTAGCCGTCGATGGTACCGGCGGCGAGGTTGCGAAACATCTGCGCGGGTGGCACGACGACGATACGGACGTCGCGGTCGGGGTTGATGCCGCCGGAACGCAGCCAGGCGCGCAGGAGCGTGTGGTGTGAGGAGAAGTTGAATACGGCGCCGAAGGTGAGACGGCGTTCGCCGCTGTGCCGCCGGGCCTCGTCGCGCAGAGTGGCGGCGTCGCGCACGCCGGCCGCCCAGAGGCGTTCGGAGAGCGTGAGCGCGTTGCCGTGGAGGTTGAGCACGAGACCGGTGGTGACGGGGCTCGCGACAGACTGCAGGCCGAGCGAAGTCGACCAGAGCATCGGTGCGGGGGCCTGCGCGGCGTCGAGCTCGCCGTAGATGATTTTCTCCCGGATGGTGGCCCAGCCGACCTCGCGGCTGAGCTGTACGCGCACGCCGTGTCTGGCAAATAGGCCGCGTTCCTCGGCCACGGCAAACGGCGCGGCGTCGGTCAGCGCGAGGAAGCCGACGCGCAGCGCGCGCGGAGAGTGGCGGGTGGATTTGCTATCGGGAGCGAGCGTCATTGAATTTCAAATACTTTAGCGCGCGCCATGCCATCGGGGGTGTTTGGTGCGATTACTGCTCTTCAAACATTTCATCCGGACAATGAACCACGCTCATTCATGAGAAACACCCTCGACAGCCGTCAGCTGCTGGCTTTTGCCGCTGTTGCGCGTCACGGCAGCTTCACCCTCGCCTCCAAGGAACTCTTCCTCACGCAATCTGCGATTAGTCACGCGATGAAAGCGCTGGAGGGCGAAGTGGGCTGCCGCCTGCTCGACCGCATCGGCAAGCGCGTGCTGCTCACCCAGGCGGGGGAACAGTTTTTGCCCTCGGCGGAAAAAATATTGCGCGAGATGGAGGCGGCGCGGGCGGGGCTCGACACGTTGAACAACTGGGGGCACGGAAGGCTGCGCGTCGGCGCGAGCACCACCGCCTGCCAGTACGTGTTGCCGACGGTGCTGCGAGAATTTAAACAGAGCTTCCCGAAGTGCGTGATCAGAATCGAGCCCGGCGACCATGGGCGGCAGTTGGAATTATTGCGCGCGGGGCAGATCGATCTGGCGATCATGCTGATGCCGCCAAACGACGGGGAGTTTGATTTCGTGCCGCTCTTCGAGGACGAACTGCGCTTCCTCGTCGCGCCGCTGCACCCGTGGGCGCAGGCGGGCGGCGTGCCGCGCAGCGAGATTTCTCAGGAGACGCTCGTGCTCTATAACAAGACGAGTTATACCTTTCGGTTGGTAAGTGATTATTTCCGCGAGGAAAAGATCACCCTGAGCAACTACATCGAGCTCGGCTCGATGGAAGCGATCAAGGAGCTGGTCAAAATCGGTCTCGGGGCCGGCGTGCTCGCGCCATGGATCGCGCGGGAGGAGCTGCGCAGTGGGGCGCTCATCTCGTATCCACTCGGTCGCCGCAAACTGAAGCGCCGCTGGGGCGTGGTGTATCTGCACGGCCGCCGTCTGCCACTGGCGGAAGAAACGTTTGTCGGGCTCAGCCGCACGGTCACAGAAAGTTATGGTGACTGACTGCGGTCGGCGGGCGTGTTCCAGTTAATAAAATTACCGGAGTCTGATGGTTCGACTTGAAAGGGCCGGATCAGTCCGTCCGCGGCGAGCGCGCAAAGCCACGGTTGCAGCGAGAGCTTTCCGGCGGCCAGCGCGACGTGGGCCGAGGGCGCGGCGAGGCGCGGGTAGACGGCGGCGAGCGGCTCGAAATAACGGTCGTGCCACGGGACCGCTCCGCAGGCGGCCGTGCTGGATGCGAGAAGTGCCCGTAGAAATTCCGGGGTCATCGCGGGCAGATCCACGGCGAGCACGAGGATGAGATCGGCCTGCGCGGCGGCGAGGCAGGCGGAGAGGCCGCCGAGCGGGCCGCAATCAGCGGTGGCATCGGTGATCTCGCGGGTGCCGGGCAGGCCGTACGCTTGGCCGGGGCGAACGGAGACGAGGAGCTCGCCGACGCCGACGGCTTGGAGTGTGCGCCGGGCTTGTTCGAGCAGGGTGTGGCCGCCGGGCAGTTTTAGTAGGGCCTTGTCTTGGCCCATGCGAGTGGATCGGCCACCGGCGAGGATCACGCCGGTGATGGCGGAGCTGGCGTCGCGTTTGTTCATAGCCGCAGGTTCAGCCGCCGATGGCGGTCATCGGGCGGCAAGGGCGGTACTGTTCGTTGAATTGATGGGCGAGCGGTTTGCGGGCGAGGGCGGCGAGTAGCACCTCGTGTACGGCGTCGTCGCTCGAAGTGAGGCGGAGCGCGCCGCGCAGATCGAGTTCGCCGTGGTCGCCGAGGCAGGGGCGGACTTTGCCGTCGGCGGTGAGGCGCATTTTATTGCAGGTCTCGCAAAAGTGCGGGTTGGTCATCGCGCCGATGAAGCCGACGAGCGAGCCGCTGCGGCGAAATTGATAATACTTGGCCGGACCCCAGCCGAGTCGGTGGTCGGGCTGGGAGATGAGTTCGTCGTGGGCGGAGAGCATGCGCATGGCTTCCTCCACGGGGAGAAAGTTTTTTTCGGTGAGCACGTCGGCGTTGGTTACGGGCATGAGTTCGATCAGGCGCAGGGGTGTGCCGTGCTCGGCGGCGAAACAGGCGAGCGGCCAGAGTTCGTTTTCGTTGACGCCGCGCATGAGCACGCAGTTGAGTTTCACGCGTTCGAAACCGGCGGCGAGGGCGGCGCGGATGCCCGCGATCACGCTCTGCACGTCGCCGCCGGTGATGCGGTGGTAGAGCGCGGGATCAAGCGCATCGAGGCTGATGTTAGCGGTGCGCAGACCGGCTTCACGCAATGGCGCGGCGAGGGCGGCGAGCTTGGTGCCGTTGGTGGAAAGGCCGATACAGTCGACACCGGGAAGCGCGGAGATGGCGCGGACAATGTCCACGAGGTCGCGGCGCACGAGCGGTTCGCCGCCGGTGAGGCGGAATTTCCGGAAGCCCAGGCGGGTGGCGACGCGGACGACGCGCACAAGCTCGTCGGCCGTGAGGTGGTCGGGCGTGCGTTCCCAGCCCTTGTAGCCTTCGGGCATGCAGTAGAGGCACCGCTCGTTGCAGCGGTCGGTGATGGAGATGCGCAGGTAGTCGACGACGCGTCCGAAGGAATCCATGGTGGTGTCAGGTGGTTTTGGCTGGCGGGGCGGCGTGCGGGTCCTCGCCGCGGAGGTGGGCGAGGCCTTCGCGCAGTGCGGGGCCGAGGAGCGCGAGGCATTCGGCGACGGCGGAGGGTTTGCCTGGAAGGTTGAGGATGAGCGAGGTGCCGCGTGTGCCGGCGGTGGCGCGGGAAAGGATGGCGGTGGGCACGATGGCGAAGGACTGCACGCGCATGATTTCGCCGAAGCCCGGCAGTTCTTTTTCGAGTACCTGGCGTGTGGCTTCGGGTGTGACGTCGCGCGGTGAGATTCCGGTGCCTCCGGTGGTAACGATGAGGGCGCACTGTTCGCGGTCGGCGAACGCGCGGAGCGTTTCCGCGATCAACGGGATTTCGTCTGGCACGATCGCGGAGATGAACTCGGACTCGTTGGTAAAAATGCCGCGCAGCAGGTGTTCGATCTCGGGGCCGCTGCGGTCTTCATAGACGCCGGTGCTGGCGCGGTCGCTGATAGTGATGCGGCCGATTTTCATGATTTGATTTTTTCGAGCACGCGCACGCCCTCGATGCGCATGGTTTTGTCGACGGCCTTGCACATGTCGTAGAGGGTGAGCGCGGCGACGCATGCTCCGGTGAGCGCTTCCATCTCGACGCCGGTTCGGGAAGAAGTCTGCGCGGTGCAGGTCACCTCGATGCGGTCGCGGCGCAGGCGGAACGCGAGTTGCACGCTGTCGAGCGGCAGGGAGTGGCAGAGGGGAATGAGCTCGTCGGTGCGCTTGGCCGCCTGAACTCCGGCGATGTTGGCCACGGCGAGCACGTCGCCTTTTGGCAGGGCCTTGGCGCGCAGGGAGCGAATTGTCGCGGGCTGGCAGATGAGTTGCGCAGCGGCGACGGCGCGCCGGTGTTGCACGGGCTTGTGGCCCACGTCGACCATGCGGGCGGAACCCGTTTCATCGAGGTGGGAGAAGGCCGGGGCGGAGCGAGCTTTCTTTTTTGGTGTGTCCATGGGTTCGGTTATACGGGACAAAATTCAATGCCGTCTCCGCGTGCGCGGGCGGGGGCGTGGCCGGCGAAGCGCAGGAGGGCGTTGGCAGTCGCGAGAGAGGTGAGGTCGCCGGAGTTGTTCCAAGCGAGCGGGAGGAGAGCCGGGCCGCCGTCGTCGTTGCGGCAGAACGCGGGCCAGAAGGTTTCGCGCGGGCCGATGTCGGCGGAGAAATCTGCGGCGAGAACGCCACGGCGCCAGAGGGGCGCAGGGGGCAGGCCGGCGAATTGCTCCAGCGCGGCACGAACAAAGAGATGGAGACAGACAAAATGCGCGAGGGGATTGCCGGGCAGACCGAAGGCGAGGGTGGTGCCGCGGCGGGCAAAAATCAGGGGCTTGCCCGGGCGGAGAGAGGTTTTGCTAACGAGGACGTCGAAGCCGTTTTGTTCCAGCAGCACTCGGGTGAAGTCATGCGGGCCGACGCTGGCCCCGCCGGAAATGAGCAGTAGATCGGCGGTGTCGGCGGAGGTGCGCAGAGCGGTTTCGAGCGCTGCGTGATCCTCGGCGACGCGGTGTTGGCGCGGTGTGATGCCAAGCGATTGGAGGAAGGCACGCACGAGGGTCGAATTTGAATCGCGGATCTGGCCGGGGTCGGGCGTGGTCTCGGGCGGCACGATTTCATTGCCGGTGGCCAGATGCACCACTCTGGGTTGCCGGGTGACCTCGGGCTGAGCGCAACCCAAACTGGCCAATAGAGCCAGCGCGCCTGCGTTGAGACGGAGCGGAGCGTCGAGCAGGAGCTGGCCGCTGGCCGCGTCTTCGCCGCGGATGCGGACGTGGCGCTCGGTGGAGGGGCGGAGCACTCGCACCGTGGTGGCCGTGGCCTCGATGTGCTCTTTCATTAGGACTTGCAGGCCGGCCGAGGGCAGCGCGCCGCCGGTGGCGATACGCACGGTTTCGCCGGTCTGCAGCTGGCGGGGTTTCCAATCCCCGGCGCGGATCTCGTCGACGAGGCGGAAAACAGCGGAGTCATCGCCGACGCGCACGGCGAAGCCATCGACGGCGGAGCGATCAAAGGGCGGTTGGTCTTCGGCGGCGCGCACGGGCGCGCGGAGCACGCGGCCGAGGGCGTGGGCGAGCGGCACCTGTTCGTGGTCGAGCGGTGCGGCGGTTTGACGGATTAGGGCGATGAGTTCGGCGGAGCCGGGAGCGAGTGGTTCGGTTGTCATGGCGCGGCAGGAAGGGGCTGGCGGTTGGGCGCGAGCGCGCGGATTTTCCAAATAGGAACGTCTTGTTTCAGACGATCCATGAAATCTGCGACTAGGCCGAGGGCGGCGGCGCGGTGGGCTGAGGCGGCGATGATATGGATGGCGGCTTCACCGACGGGCACGGTGCCGATGCGGTGGACGACGCGGAGAAAGAGGCAGGGGTGGCGGGCGCCAAGGTCTTCAGCGAGGGCGCGCATCGTGTGTTCGGCCATAGGCTGGTAGGCCTCGTAGTCGAGTGCGCCGATGAGGCGGCCATTTTCCTCGGCACGGATGAGGCCGGTGAATTCGGCGACGGCACCGGCGCGGCCGACGATCTCCGGCGGCAGCGGGGCGCGCGGGTCGATGGGGTGGTCGAAGATGGTGATTTCAACGATCATGCTTCAGCCGCCGGAGACGGGAGGGATCAGTGCGACCTCATCGGTATTAGAAAAACGGGTACCGGGGCCGGCGTAGGTGCCGTTGCGCGCAAGCCGCGTGGTGCGCTGGTGCGGGGCGAGCGCGGGGTGGCGGTCGAGCAGCTGTTGCCAGAGGGCGTCGGCGTCGAGTTCGCCGGTGACGGGGAGATCAGTCGCGGCGCAACCGGTGGCGGTTTTCAGCTGGGCGAAAAAGAGCAGGCGCATGTGGAGACGAGGCAAAAGTGACGGGAAGGGGAAGGAGCTGCGGCGGAGTCGGCTGAGGGAAATTAGTCGGGCCGATCGACCCGGTTAGCTGATTTGCAAGACGCCGTCGGTGAGGATGCGGGCGCGCAGACCGCCCCGGCCCTTGAGCCAGTCTTCGGCGCCTGAGCCGAGGGCGACGTTCATCCAATGGCAGGGGCGGCACTCCTCGACACCGGCGAAGCGCACACCTTGGATTTCAAATTCGGCGCCGATATGCGCGTTGAGGTCGAGGCCGCGGGTGATGACGTTGCGCCGCGTGGCGGCGGGTGGCGCGGCGGGCAGGGCGAGGTTGTTGCGCAGGGCGTCGAGCACCTCGCTGGCGAAGAACGTGATTTGGCCCTTGTAGCCGGGTTTGTAGTCGAAAAAACGGTCACCGCGCAGGCCGCGCCCCGCGACGCACTCGATTTGGTCGACTGCGAGTGGTTCGTGTTCGCCGGGTGGCTGGCCGTGGCGGCCGAAAAAGTTGTGCCCGGGCGAAATGAAGAGGTGTTCGATGTGCGGTGCGGTGCGGTCCATGGGCTTAGTGTGGCAAGAACTGTGCCACAGGGCAAACGCTGGCGGGGGATACCCGCTCAGTTGTAGAGCCAGAAGGGGCGGGTTTGCTGTTGGTAGAGCAGGTTTCGCTGCTGCCAGGTGCGAAGGAAACCTTCGACGTCGACGCGGGCGCCGTCGCGGCAGAGCGCGCGCCACCATTCGGTCGAGCCGGTGTGGATGTTGAAGCTGCGCGATTGCACGGCGTTGGCTCTGGCGAATGGATTGCCCGCGGTGAGGCGGCAGGTGAGGCGCATGAGTTGGAAGCTGAGTTCGGTGGGGCGCCAGGCGTTCCAGTCGCTCACTTCAACGTACACGCCGTTGGCGGGGCGGCCGTTTTTGCCGTTAACGGTGATCTTGCGGAAGGTGACGCCGGGAATGCGCAGGGCGTTGAGATTTTTCAGGAGCGTGTCGGTGGGTAGGCCGTTGAAGGCGAGGCCGCGGAAGGGGAATTGCTCGCCGACGCCGTGGGTGAAACCGCCGAGCTGGCAACCGAGGCCTGTCATGGCGTAGCCGATACATGCGGGGAAATCCTGCACACGCGGCGAGGTGGGCGTGAAGCGCAGGCCGGTCTCGGGCCAGCGCATGCTGCGCCGCCAGCCGCGCATGGGGACGATGGTGAGGCGACCGCGGTGGCGGACGGCGTCCGGCACCGCGAGAATGCCGGGGGTGGAGACGGCGTAATGGGCGAGTTCGCCGATGGTGAGGCCGTGGACGTAGGGTATTGGATATCCCCCTACACCGGTATTCATCCATTCGCGGTCGAGGATCGGGCCGTCAACTTTTAGGCCGCCGAGGGGGTTGGGGCGGTCGAGGACCATGACGGGGACGTTGTGCTCGAAGCAGGCTTCGATGGCGTAGCGCATGCAGACGTTGTAGGTGTAGGAGCGCACGCCGATGTCCTGGAGGTCGATCACGAGCACATCGAGGCCCTTGAGCTGTTCTTTGGTCGGGTGGTTGTGTTTGCCGTAGAGGGAATACGCGGGTAGTCCGGTGCGTTTGTCGATGGTGTCTTGTATGTTTTCGCCGGCCGGGGTGTCGCCGTAGATGCCGTGCTCGGGGCCGAAGAGGGCGACGAGTTTAAGGTTGGGGGCGTGGTGCAAAATCTCCACGGTGGATACGCCGAAGCGGTTGACGCCGGCGGGGTGAGTGAGGAGGCCGACACGTTTGCCGGCGAGCGGAGCGAAGTGGTCCGCGGCGAGCACGTCGATACCGAGCATGACGGGGAACACGAGCTGCATCTGCGGCAGCGTCGGGGCGATGGCGGGCGGGGGCGTGGAGGGCGGCGGAGTTTTTGTCTCTGCTACGGGGGCGGTGGCCGGGGCTTTGCTATCGGCAGGCGCGGCGGTTTTCGGAGTCTTGTCGCCGGAGCTGCAGGCGCTCGGGGCGAGCACCAGCATCAACAGAAAAAGCGCGTGGCAAAAGGGGCGAAGAAATCTGGGCATTCGAGGGTCAAATGTGGGCAACCGATTCGGTCGGTCGAGCGTGAAGCGGAACGAGCGCAGAGTTTTTTTGCGCGGATTAAAACACGCTTTCGAGGGCGCAGCTGAGCAAGGCCGCGGTCTCGCTCAAGGCGCGGTCGAGCGGCGTGTCGGTGGGCGTGATCGTGTGGAGCGTGAGCAGATCGTGGGCGGTCGGAGAGACGATTTTGCCGGCGAAGAGGTGCACGGTTTTGTGGGCGGCGAGGGCGCGGGTGAGGATGGCGCCGGGGCCTTTGCCGCCGAGGGAAGAGGAGTCAAATTGCCCTTCGCCGGTCAGGACCATATCCGCCGCAGCGAGGCGCGCGTCGAGGTCGAGCCAGTCGGCGATGAGGGCGAAGCCGGGCAGGAGTTGCGCGTGGGCCGCGCAGAGGAGTCCGAAAGCGGTGCCGCCGGCTGCGCCCGCGCCAGGCGTGCCGGAGAGCGTGGGCGGCTGGTGGCAATGCGCGCAGAGGAGCGTGGCCATGCGTTCGCTGGCTTCCTCCAGCGCGGGCAGTTCGTCGGGATGCAGGCCTTTTTGCGGGGCGAAAGTGGCGGCGGCGCCGGACGGTCCGAGGAGCGGCGTGGTGACGTCGCAGGCGATATGGATCTGCGGGATGGTTGCGGCAACGCGGCCTTCGATGCGCAGCAGGTTATCCCAGTTGGCCGGGATCGGCGGGCGGATGGCGGTGCCGGTGACGTCGAGAAACTCCATTCCGAGGGCGGAAAGCGCGCCGAGCCCGAGGTCGTGGGTCGCGCTGCCGCCGAGGCCGAGTAAAATGGCGCTGGCGCCGTGTTCGGTCGCGGCGCGGATGAGTTGGCCGGTGCCGCGTGAAGTCGTCTGCCACGGGTTGCGCTGGCTGGGGTGCAGCGCCGCGAGTCCGCTTGCCGCCGCCATCTCGATGATCGCGAGTGTGGCCTCGGCGCCGGTGTGCGCGAAAAACTGCAACCGGGCGCGCACGGCTGGCGGTATCCGGGATTCGGTGACAAGCGTGAAGCCGGTTTCGATGCGGGCGCCGCGCGGGCCGGTGACGGGGAGCGTGATACGTTGTCCCGGGGTGACGGAGGTTAGGACGTCTTCGAAGCCGTCGCCGCCGTCGCTCAAGGGGCAGAGGTCGATCGACCAGTCGGGGTGTTTGGCGTGCAACGCGCGCGCTGCGGTCTCGCACGCCTCGCGGGCGGTGAGCGCATTCTTAAACTTGTCGAAGGCGACGAGCACGCGCATGAGCTGCAGTGTGTGCGTCGCGGACTTAGGTTAAAGCGAAAACGGGAAAAGTAATACAAAACGATACGACACCGCCGACCAGTTTTCACGTACTACGCCTACCGCAGCGACGCCTCGCTCATCGACACCCTCACCGCCCGCACCAACAAGTCGGCCAGACCGTCATCTCCCGCTACGGCTACACCCTCAACACCCTCGGCCAACGCACCGCGATGGTGAACACCGGCGCCGCCTTCACCCAACCCAGCCACTACGCCTACAAATACAACGCCAAAGGCGAAGGCACGAACGGCGACCGCTTCGAAGGCACCGATCCCGACCACCCCGGACTGCCGATCTTGCCCGAAACCTACGCCTACGACGACATCGGCAACCGCAAAACCGCCACCAACCTGACCGTGAACGGACAACCCGGAACAGTAAACTCAGTTTACACCGCCAACCCCCTAACCCAATATGCTGCGCTCACCACAACGGTGAACGGCGAACCCACAACTGTGAACCCCGCGTTTAACGCGGATGGCAACTTGACCGACGACGCTCGCTAGACCTATACATGGAACGTCGAAAACCGCCTGATCGCCGTGGAAACCCAACAAAACGCCGTAGCCCAAGGCGCGCCGAAGCAACGCCTCGAATTCGCCTACGACCACCAAGGCCGCCGCACCGTCAAGAAAGTCTTCAACTGGGCACCGACTCCAGGCACCTGGCTCCTTCAATCATCACTCCTCTTCCTCTACGACGGCTGGAACCTCGTCGCCGAGTTCTCCCTCTCTCAAATCACAAATCCTCAGATTATAGATCTACGCCGCACCTACACCTGGGGCCTCGACCTCAGCGGCACCCTCCAAGGCGCCGGCGGCCTCTTGTCCGTCTCTCAAATCTCAAATACCTCCTTTCCCATCTACGACGGCAACGTCAACGTCACCGAATACCTCAACACCGCCGGCACGCTCGCAGCCCACTACGAATACAGCCCCTTCGGCGAAACGGTTCGCGCTCAAATCACCGATCCCTCTCTCTCAAATCAGCCCTTCGGTTTCAGCACCAAATACACCGACGTTGAAACCAGCCTCTGCTACTACGGCTTCAGATACTATCAGCCAACTACGGGGCGTTGGCTAAACAGAGACCCGTTGGAGGAACAGGGCAGTGTGAACCTGTATGCGTTCGTTGATAATAGTCCGCTCAACTTTATTGATCCGCTCGGCTTGCAGTCAGCGCTAGCCGCCCCGCCTGCGCTCTGGGCGGAATTTGGCGTTGGTATTGGTGCTCCCACTGCGGGCACTGTTGCGACGACAATCGCAGTCGGCACCGGGACAACCGCCGTGATTGTCCATGTAACCAAAGAAGGGGACAAGGACGATGCTCCGGCCGTTCCGATTCCGATCGTCAAGGAGCAGTGCCCGAAGGACCCATGCAAGCAGCTTGAAAACCGACTCAACGAGCACATCGACAAGTTGGGGAAATACAAAGCGAACCCTGACGCTTTTGATAATAACAACTACCCGAAAAATAATCCGAGTCTTAGAGATCGGATTATTAACGGGCGAATCCGCCATCTGGAAAATGAGATCGAAAACTTCCAGCGCCTGCTCGAAAACTGCCGTAAGAATAATCCGCGTTAATTATGGACACGCTCAAAATCAGTGAGGTGAAGGAATCGCTCGATGCGCTCTTCAAGTTCATCGCCGATGATCTTGGCGTGAAGGAAGTGCCGCTGGAGAAGGACTATTATTGGAATGTCCCGATCAGCCAGTCTTACCGGCTCGAAGCCCCGGCTGACGAGATCGGTAAGCAGTTAGATGTTGGGAGCTTGATTGCCGACTGGAAAAATCTTCGAGGCGGATTAAATGATCCAGAATCACGTGTGGCGTTTCAATTAACGTATGCAGCGTCGTTGTTGCGTTACCTTGGTGAGGCTGTGGAAGCGAAACGTCTGACGCGAGAATAAAGGGGCTGACGCGAGAATAAAGGGGGCGAGAATAAAGGGGTCATTACGATATCATTGACATTTTGACATTTTGCCCGGAGCCAAGCCAAAGGGGTCAGCTTATGTGGTTTGAAAGCCTGAAAACGGGTCAGGCTTTACCCTTTACCTTTGTAGTCGATAGTTGGCGATTCGTTCTTTCAATCAGA
>Ga0105048_10000179_pt1 | contig 87372 bp, 82 predicted proteins | sample MAT05_FD_78382 | JGI IMG/M metagenome (GOLD analysis project Ga0105048, IMG submission 78382) | Freshwater microbial communities from Lake Fryxell liftoff mats and glacier meltwater in Antarctica - MAT-05 | ecosystem: Environmental > Aquatic > Freshwater > Ice > Liftoff microbial mat | place...
ACAAATGCGAATGATGTGATTACATTGAGCTTTGGATTTAAAGCGACTGATGCTGATGGTGATAGTGCGAATGGGACGATTACAGTTAATGTATTGGATGATGCGCCTGTTGCAGTGAATGATTCTAACGCTAATGTAACCAAAGTTGTGACAGGAAATGTTCTTGCCAATGATTACCAAGGAACTGATGCTCCTTCCCCTGTTGTTGGTGTTTCATATAAAGGAACAAATTATTCTGTCCCTTCAACTGGCTCAACAACGATTTTTGGCGATTACGGCACTTTGATTATCAAATCAGATGGAAGCTATACTTACACGCCTATAAAAGCTGGAACAGATAGCTTTACCTATACAATTTGTGATCAGGATGGAGACCCATCAAGCGCAATATTATCACTAAGAGTGGTTGATAATGTTTGTGTTGATTTGAATGTAAATTGTAATGCCTCAAATGTTTGTGTGAAGGAAGATGGTATTGTTCACGTCCCTGTTTCTGCAAATGTAACAGGTGGAAATGGCAATGAAGTTCTAACATTGACACTGACAGGAGTCGCTGCAAGCTGGAATTTTACAGCTGCTGGTTGGACACAAGCTTCGCCTGGTGTTTATTCCATTACTCTTCCTGCAGGTCAGGCTACTTATAATGATAACTTTACATTTGCGCCGCCTTCTAACTCTGATGTTGATATGAATGGCTTGAAGATTACTGCATCTGTTTATGATCCAGATTTAACTTCAACAAAAATCGATACTGACCATTTAAACATTTCAGTTGATGCAGTTGCAGATATTCCAACATTAAATGTGACCTTACCAGCTTGCTGGAACGAAGACACAACTCGTTGGACGTTTAGCCCATACTATAATTACAAATTCTATGGAAACGGCGAGGGATATCCTTTTAATATTAAGGGAACGGTCAATGATACAGATGGTTCAGAGACAATTACGCATTACACGATTGAGCTTCCAAAAGCTTTGGCTGACCTTGGTATTACATTTAGTGCTGGTGTTGAGGTTTCTCATGGATTGTGGCGCATTGAAGCTGGCCAAGAGGTTGGGCTGATGATGGTTATGCCCGTCATTACGGATCCAAGTGGAGTTCCTTGGAATAGCCCAGCTTACATGATTGCTCAAGGTATACATACTTTCAATGTAACAACATATGTTGCTGAAACAAATCTTTCAGGCGTTGAATGTGATACATCTGATAATACAAATAGCATTTGCGCGCCTGTTACCGTTGTTATCTTCTCATCACCTTTGGTGATTGACTTGAATGGTGATGGTATCAATCTAACATCTGCCGATCATGGTGTTTATTTCGATATCAATGGCGATGGTGTTAAGGATAAAACTGGATGGGTTGCGTCTGATGATGGATTGCTGGCTCTTGATAAGAATCATAATGGACAGATTGATGGCCAGTCTGAATTATTCGGTGGTAACACTGAGGATGGATTTATGGTTCTGGGCCGTTATGACGATAATCATGATGGTGTCATTGATGCTAAGGACGCGGTTTGGAAAGACTTAACTGTCTGGAGAGACCTTAATCAAGATGGTTTGACTCAGAGTGGTGAATTATTATCAATGGACAATCTTGACTTTTCATCAATTTCATTAGATGCCAAAGCAACTGATTATCAAATAGCTGGTAATGGAATTTCTGCTGAAAGTAGTATTGTAAAAGCTGATGGAAGTGAAGTTCAAGTTGTAGATGCATGGTTCGCGTTTTATAACGGAGCAGATGAAGTTCAGATGGCTGCTGCTAAAGCAAACGAGTCTCAACTTGTTAAGATGGCCCCAATTGATGAGATGCCTATCTCGCTAGCTCCATCTATACTCCCAGATGAAACATCTAAAATTGGGGGCTTTGAAGTATCAAATTGGCCAACACCAGTTACGATATCAGACTTTGATAGCAAGGAAGATAAACTTGATCTATCAACTTTGATTGACTGCAATACATGCTCAGTTACTAAGGCGATTGAAGATTTTGTTTTCTCACGTACAGAAAATGGACATACCATTATTAGTATTGATAAGACAGGTTCGGGAAGCGCAAGTTCTGCAATTGACGTTGTTGTTCTCAAAGATCTTATTGTACAAAATGTAGATGATATTATTCAAATCAATCACCAGCAGCAATCGCAGTCTGGATTTGGAACGGTATAATTTTCATAATTAAAATTTTTTAAGGCAGGGCGGTTACTTCGCCCTGCTCTTGCATAAAAATCCAAAAAAGGTCATAAATAGGGTCTTGAATTCTCGTTCTTTGACAAAAATCAGAGAGCCAATCTGGGACATAAAGGAAAGTCAAAATGAATAAAAATAATCAAAAATTCTTAACGGTTTGTGCGACAGCATTATTGGTGTTTTATCCAACTTATGCAAAGGCACAAGAGGCAAACACATCCTCGTCAACCGCTGATGAGTTATTGGCTTTGCCTGCTGGTGCGGCTGTTAGTAAAAATGAAGTTGTCGAAGCAATAACTGAATCCGAAAGAATGGAAAAGGAAGTTAAGGAAGAAGCTATCAAACTTCCTGAGCCAATTTTGAAAACTTCAGAAATGCCTGATCCAACAATGGTCTCTCCATCAACTCAGGTTGGCTCTTATAATCCTCGTGGCAACGATAGAATTATTACTCTTCGTGACGCTGTTGCAGTTGGTGTTTTAACAAACCCATCAACCGAGGCTGTCTCAAATAATCGCCGCGCAACTGACGAAGAATTAAGACAAGCGAAAGCTCTTTATCTTCCTTCTGTTGACTTCAGTGCAGATACAGGATTTCAAAGCATTAACAGCGACCCTGACAATCAAATAGAAGGCCATTCGGATCTTTTCCGTTCACAAGCGTCACTCACCCTTACTCAAATGTTATTTGATGGATTTTCAACCAAGTACGAAAATCAACGTCAAACTCATCGTGTGCGCTCTGCCGCTCATCGTGTGCGCGAGTCTTCTGAATTTACAGGACTAAGTATCATTGAATCCTACCTAGATGTTCTTCGCCAAAGGGAACTTTTGGCAATTGCTCAAGAAAACTTAAAGATGCATGTCGATATCATGTCTCAGATAGTTGATAGTGCTGATGCTGGGAGAACAACCCAAGCTGACGTTGAACAGACTAAGGCGCGGTTGAATGCAGCCGAAGCACAAGAAGCAGCTGTTAGAGAATCTCTACGTAATGCAGACACAAACTATCGTCGTATTGTTGGTGATTTTGCACAACCAGATATTCAAGTTCCAGTTGCCCCACGTCAATTGATTGAAGCCACTGTTGAAGATGAAGTTAAACAAGCCCTTACCCATAGCCCAACATTGGATACACGTGAAGCTGATGTGAATGTTGCGGACGCTGAGCGTCATGCAACGAAATCAACATTCTATCCGCAGGTTGATTTACAGGCTGGTGCTTCTATTGGCCAAAATCTGAGCGGTGTCGAAGGCCGTACTCAATCCGCACAAGCTTTGCTGGTAACCAATTGGAATCTTTACCGTGGTGGTGGGGACGAAGCGCGTTCACGCGAATTTGTTTATCGTTATGCACAAGCAAAAGACGAGCGTAATGAGACCGCGCGCTCGGTCGAGCAAGATGTTCGCAGAACATGGGCAAGTATGGTATCAGCAGGGGAGAGAGCTTCGGCTTTCCGTAGACAGGCTGACGCAAATGGAACAGTTGTTCAGGCTTATAAGGATCAATTTAATCTAGACCGCAGAACTCTTCTTGACGTTCTTGATTCTCAAAATGAATGGTTCGTCTCACGAAGTAATGCTATTAACAATGGCTATCTCGAGATGTTTGCTGTTTACCGTCTTCTCGCTCTTCGTGGAGAATTACTCCCAACACTGAGTGTCTCTTACCCCAATGAAGCAACTCCTGCTTATACAAGTCGTCATAAAGGCTACAAAGGATAGGAACAAGTCATGGACTTGACCCAAGATAAAGACGCTCCCGACAACTCGGGTGCGTCTTCTTTATCAAATGAAACGGATAATAATTGGCCGTTGGAGGCTGATAGGATTGCAATTCACTCTCCGCTTATTGAGTGTCTTCGACTTTTGGCCGGGCATTACGGCCGACGTACCAGTGAGAATTCTTTAACCGCTGGTCTTCCTATTCCTGCAACGGGAATTACACCCGTTCTTTTTGAACGAGCGGCCTTACGTGCCGATATGAATTCACGATTGATTGAAAGAACATTAGAGGCCTTGGCGATTGCTCCAAACTTGCCATGTATTTTAGTTTTAGGTCATAAACAGGCATGTATTTTGTGGGAGGTAAAATTTCCAAAAAATAATCTTCCTACAAAAGTGCACGGCAAAGAAGTGGTCATTCATCCTGAGACAATCTTTATTGTTCAGTTTCCTGAAAACCCAGATGAACGTAAATCCTTAAAACTTTCCCAACTTAAGATGCTTTACACAGGATATACATTTTATGTGCGCCCCATCGCAAGAGTTGATGAGCGCGCAGGGCCTGCCGAAATTGACACAGCACGTGATTGGTTTTGGGGAAGTTTAAAAGAAAATTGGAAAATTTACCGCGAAGTAATAGCGGCAACAGTTATGATTAACGTCTTTGCCTTGGCAAGTACGCTTTATATCATGAACGTATATGACCGAGTTATTCCTAATAGTGCGTTTGAAACATTGTGGGTACTTTCACTTGGGGCGCTGATTGTTTATGGATTTGATTTTGCGATTAAGAATATGCGGTCTTATTTCTTGGATATTGCTGGACGTAAGGCAGATGTAAAAATATCGGCAAAATTATTTGAACAATTATTAGGTATGACTTTAGCTGCTCGCCCCGCCAGTGCTGGCGTGATGGCAAGCCATATGCGTGAATTTGAAACAATTCGTGATTTCTTTACATCTGCAACGATGACGGCTTTGGTTGATTTACCTTTCTCGATTTTCTTTATCATCATCATTGCGATTATTGCAGGACCCTTAGCATTAATACCTTTGATTGCTATTCCAATCGTCTTGATTGTCGGATGGATTTTGCAAAAGCCGATGGCCAAAATTACAAAGGAATCGATGCATGAGAGCGCATTAAAGAATGCTTTGCTCTTTGAAACTATTACTGGTCTAGAAACCATTAAAACCCAAGCTGCTGAAGGCCATGTTCAACGACGTTGGGAAGAATTAAGCGAAAAAGGGTCTCGGACAACAGTTAGGTCGAAACGTGTTGCCTCATTTGCTCTGAATTTTTCGATGTTTATTCAACAAATTACAACGGTTGCCATGGTGATTGCTGGCGTTTATATGATTTCCAATGCGATGATGACCCAAGGGGCATTGGTTGGATCTGTAATGTTGGTTGGCCGTGCCTTGGGACCTCTTTCACAAGTCGCAGGTTTATTGACACGCTTTAATCAAAGCTGGCAATCTCTAAAGCATTTAGAAGATTTAATGAAACGTCCGGTGGAACGCCCTGCTGGAAAACATTTTATTTCTAAATCTCGAATTGAAGGCAAGATTGAATTTCGTGATGTTGAATTTAAATATCCTGGTCAAACGCACTTGACATTAAAAGGGTTAAAATTTTCAATTGAACCAGGTGAACATGTTGGTATTATCGGGGCAGTTGGCTCTGGTAAAACAACGTTGGCTAGACTTTTGGTTAATCTCTACCAAGCTGAAAATGGCGCGGTCCTTTTGGATAATACAGATGTGCGTCAAATTGATCCGGGCGATTTACGAAGAAGTATTGGGGCTGTTCAACAAAGTCCTAATTTATTCTATGGCTCAGTGCGGGAGAATATAACGATGGGGCATGAAACTGCCCCTGAGGGAGCCGTTATTCGAGCTGCAGAGTTAGCGGGGGTCATGGAATTTTTGCGTGATTCAGAGAAAGGTTTAGATACCCAAGTTGGCGAGCGTGGTGAATGTTTATCAGGCGGCCAACGTCAGGCAGTAGCCATTGCGCGTTCATTATTATACGACCCTCCTGTCCTTGTTTTGGATGAGCCTACGGCCTCAATGGATCCAACATCAGAAATGCGTCTGCGTGAAAAGTTAAAAGTTTTATCTGAAGGTAAGACAACAATTCTTATTACTCATAAAGGAGCCATGCTGGATTTAGTCGATAAACTGATTTTGATGGATAAGGGAAATATCATTGCTTATGGACCGCGCGATGAAATTATTCGCCGTTTGCAAAGTAAAGAATTTACAACTCGCCAAGGGGCAACTACATCATGAATATGACCCCACCAGAAAAAAATCAAGATCAATCTGAATTGAACATGAACAATCCAAAAGATTGGGATAATATTCGCCAAGGCTGGATGCGTGAGCAAAGCGATAGGGTTCAAGCCTATGCAGATAGATATTTTATGACAGATGATGAATTACCTCTTCATCGCCACTTTATTTTGGTCAGTCTATTTCTATTTTTTGCTATCTTTATTTTATGGGCATCCTTTGCAACATTAGATGAAACAGCGCGCGGGGAAGGCCAAATTGTTCCTGCTGGAGATGTTCAAGTCATTCAAAACCTTGAAGGAGGTATCGTTGATGCCTTTATGTTTAAAGAAGGCGATTTGGTTCAAAAGGGTGATGTTATCATGCGCCTTCGCGATGTTGGAGCGCAATCTGATTTAGGGACAAATGAATCAAAATATATGGGCTTATTGGCATCAACTGTCAGATTGCAAGCCGAGGTTGATAGAAAAGAAACTTTGGAATTTCCTGATGAGATAATGAAAAAATCACCTCAGAGCGTTACCGAGGAATTAAATGTATTCAGAACCAATCGTGATAAATTGCAGGGTCAACTTTCTGTTCTTGAACAACAGCTTTCACAAAGAAAGCAAGAGGTCAGTGAACTATCAACTAAATCAAATGATTTAAGTTCAGTTATTCGCTTATCTCAAGAAGAAAAAAGAATGACGGAACCTTTGGTGGCGCGGGGGTCTGCACCAAGAATAGAACTTCTTCAATTGGAACGTGGTATCCGTGAAAAACAAACAGAATTAAATAGTGTTCGCGCTGCAATCCCTCGTGCCAAGTCTGCCATTGCTGAAGCCGAGGCTCGTATGAGCGAAATGACAAAAAGCTTTATTGCTGAAGCTCAAACAGAATTAACAGCTAAGACGGCTGAGCTTAATACGGTGAAGCAAACATTGGGTGCATTGGAAGATAAAAAAGATAGAACGGATATTCGATCACCCGTCAGGGGAACTATCAAAGATTTAAAAATCAATACAGTTGGCGGTGTTGTAAGACCAGGGGATCCAATTGCTGAAATTGTACCGATGGACGATAATCTACTGGTAGAGGTTAAAATTCGGCCATCTGATATTGCGCGCCTTCGCCCAGGACTTCCTGCGATGGTCAAAATTACGGCTTATGATTTTACAATTTATGGTGGATTAAAGGGGGAGGTATCTGATATCTCTGCCGATACAATTAAGAATGAAAAAGGTGAATTTTTCTATCGTGTTAAAGTAGCCACAAAAGAAAACTCTCTTCAAAGAAAAGGCGAAATACTTCCCATTATTCCGGGGATGATTGCGACTGTTGATATTCAGACAGGCAAAAAAACAGTCATGGAATATTTGATGAAGCCTTTCTTTAAAACTATTGAAAATTCAATGAATGAAAAGTAGGGTATACGATGCCGTATCAAAACCCTCATAGAACCTTGGGTGTCATTGATATTGGTTCAAATTCCGTACGAATGGTTGTCTATGATACCACCCATCGCCCACCTGATAAAATATTCAATGAAAAGATTATTTGCCCTTTAGGGCGTGATTTAGGAATTACAGGAAGACTGAATCCTGATTCAATAGATTCTGCATATAAATCCTTACAGGCCTATAAGCTACTATCAGAAATTTATGATGTTATGTCTTTAGAGGTCGTTGGAACGGCTGCTTTACGTGACGCTCTTGATTCATCAGAATTTATAAAACGTGTTCACTCGGAAATTGGTCTTTCTATTCGTATTTTATCAGGAGATGAAGAGGCCAGTTATGCAGCACGAGGTGTATTAATGTTTGATTCATTGGCAGACGGAGTAGTGGCTGATTTTGGTGGGGGGTCTTTGGAATTTGCACGCATTTACGATAATAAAACTCACGATACAATCAGTTTGCCGATGGGGGCTTATCGGGTTCAGGCGATGGGCGATGCGGCAAGACAAAACATATCCGCCGTACTTTTGCCGCTTCGAAATAGATTTGGTCATTTAAAAGCCCTCTATGCCATCGGGGGGTCGTGGCGTGTGCTTGCTCTCGCATATATGCGCGGAGTTGGTCAGAAAATCGACCTTCAAGGATACACAATTAAAGCCCAAGATATGATTGATTTTTGTAATCATATCAGAATGTTAGATGAAGAGGCCATTATAAATACCTATCGTATCGAAACCCATCAGGCACGTATGTGCGGAATTTCTGCCTTTACCCTTGAGGCAACGCTTACTGACCTTGCCCCCCAAAATTTTGTTGTCTCAACGGCTGGGATTCGGGACGGGGTCGCTCATGAATTTCTTTTAATGAACACAAAAACAAAGTAAAATCATTTCATGACACATCCAAATGATCCACCTACTCAAAATGATATAAGTTTAAAATATTCTGCTTCTGCAGATGAGCATCCTATTGTTTTAAACGAAGACGAGAAAGATGATGAAGTTGAAGATGATGAATCCTCCTCAGGTGGTGGAGATAGTAAGGGACTTGGAAAGTATAAAGTGATCCTTGATCCCCTTGTTGATTATACCGATGAAGAGGGGCTATCTGAGGAAGAAAATACAATTTCTAAATTGAGAAAGTTGGGTCTTGCCCCCATGAGTTATTTGGTGAATGGAGGAAGTTCCTTTGCATCAGAAAATGATTTAAGTCGCAAAATATTTATGGCGAATGTTGCGATGGTTACTCAAGAAATAAATTCGCGTGATATTTCCAACCCAAAATTATTTCATGTCCTAGATGTCAAACAGGCGGAAAGACGAGCTTTATTTGGAATTAAGACACTTGATGAAATTGTCACAGGTGCAGTGGGTGCGGTGGGTGCCGCCATTCAATTCGTATCATCATCGGTCAGTGATTTTGTTAAAGAAAAGAAAGAAGAACGTAAAGCCAGTCGCCTTATTAAGAATTTTGAAGAGGGTACTGAAACCTACTCTTTAGATAGTGCTGATGACTATGTGTCCAGAGATAGTTTGGAGACAGCAGATTTTCCAGTTCAAGATTTTCAAGGAGATGATTTAGCGTCGTTTGAGCGCGATAGGCTATATGATGATTTATCACGCGATGTTCAAAGAAAATTAGATTCTGGTGATATCAGTTTTGCTGAGGCGTTTAATACCTTAGGCGATGCTAAATTATTATCAGAGAGGCCCGTCCGAACATTGAGGCTTAGCGACGATATACAAATTGGCTCTGATGGCCCTGGAAGTGATAAAGAGCTTAATCCAATGGGCGGATAACCCTTTTCTGTCAATTCAAGGCAGGAATTTGTTAATCTTTTTGAGTGATAATAACTTCGGCATGCTCGCTTTATCCCCTGAAAGGTATTCTAATGTCTCAAACATATAAAATAAATGGCTCAATTGTCGATATGACTGGTGATGGTGTTTGGCCACATATGTCCTCAGAGATTCGCAATCAACTTATTGCCCATTTTTTTGAGGTAGATTGGAAAGTACATGATATTTCATTACAAGCCCGTGATAAAACAAACGATGATGCATTAAATTTAGCGATTGCCGAATTTAAAACACATAAGGCTGCTGTCAAAGGGCCAACAATTACTCCAACTATGGAAGAGGCTCGAAAATTAGGTCTATCTCAAAAATGGGATTCACCAAATGGAATCATTCGCCGTGCTATTAATGGAGCTGCTATCCTTCGGAACACGATAGAGATAGAAGGCATTCAAAAATTTGCACCTTTAATGCATGATGTAACAATTGTTAGACAGGCTATTGGCGGTATTTATGGTGCTCCAAACGTCTCAATCCCTGGGCGCGGAAAATTAAAGATTATTTTTGAAGGGGATGATGGGTCAACACAAATCTTGGTTGATAATCGTAAGGTTGATTGTGGTGTTGCCCTACTCACAACTGAAACTGACAGCTCAATTCGTGACTATGCCCATGCTGTTTTCGCGCAGGCTCTATCAATGCATAAATCAGTTATTTTTGCTGGAAAAGACACTATTAACCCAGTTTATGATGGACGATTTATTGATATTTTTAATCAGATTTTCAAAGAAACATATGAGGAAAAATTTAGGACACTAGGAATCACTTTTAATGACAAAGTGCAATTGATTGACTCTGTTGTCTCAAAAATTCCACAAGGCAAAATGAATAGTATGATTATCGCCCTTAAAAACTATGATGGAGATGTCGTGTCTGACCAAGTTGCGGGGGAACATAAGTCATTGGGTTTAATGGACTCAACTCTTGTATCGGCAGACGGAACACTTCTAGCTGACCCACCACATGGAACAGCGCCAGATTTAGAATCAGCATGGCACGAAAGAAAAATTCTGTTAGCAAATCCTGCCGCTCATATTTTTGCTTATGCTGAGGCTATACGGCATAAGGCAGAACTAAATGGGCAGGAAGATGGGGTTACCCTTGCCAAGAAGTTAAAATTAGCGGTTGTTGCAACAATTGAAGCTGGATTAAAATCTGGCGCCTTAACTGGTGATTTAGCGACTGATAGGACTAAATCAATTAGTGGACAGCAATTTATTGCTAATGTTCGTGATACTTTTAAAGATATGCTTTTAAATCAGAATGATAAAAAATTAGCAGGCTAATAAATTAACTACTCTGTATAACTATAGAAATAAAATAGTTCACAACTTCACTTGTGATGACGGCAATGATTGCGAATGCAAAACTGACTGCCCAATTTGTTTTCAGAAGGTGAAAAATTAGAAAAGTAAGATACGCACAACTATAAAAAATTGTTAGTATCAGCATATCATAAATTATATCCCATGAACTGACCCCCACAATACCTAATAATAAGAATGGAATCTGAATGAGAAGATTGCTGAGGGATAGCCAGTTAAAAGCTGTTACAAATTCTATAAACTCAAGCTTGCTTGTATTGTAATTTTTTAGAAAATAGATGCAACTCAGATATAAAATAGATGATATTAAAGTACTGCAGGTTAATATAGATAATCTAAAAATAAATGATTTTTCTTCAAGGCCTTCTTCTGCTGGTAGTAATATTAAATAAATAGGAATGACCAACAGGGGAACAAGCACAGAGATAAATAATCCTGATAGATGAGGTGTAAAACGAGATACCCCTTTCTTTAGAAAGAGAGGAATTTCAATACTTCCCCATAAAGCGTTTTTAAACTCAGTTTTAAATTCAGATTTATTCATTTTGTTCTTTCATTTTTTTAATTATATCTCCTTTTTTTAAGAAGGCAAAAAATATCCCCTGATTATACATTGCGCATAATCAGGGGAAGGAATTTGAAGGTGCAATTGGGTAAGGTTTGGGGATATTGCACCCTCAATGCTGGGGAAACTTTCTATCCTAACTGTTTTTGATGATGATTTTTTTTGTTCATATACATGCTATGATCCGCCTCGGCAAATATCTTTTCTGCTGTATCATCTTTGTTGTAAGGTTTCATCCCAACACTGGCACTAATTGGTATCTCGATATGATTCCAACTCAGAACAAGGTGATTTAATTGCCATGCTATATTTTGTACTCTGGTTAATAAGACATCTTGATTTGTGTCGGTCATTAAAATGACAAATTCATCTCCCCCCAATCTTGAGGCACTATCCATGATACGAATTTCTTTTTGAAGTGTTGCAGCGACTAATTTCAGGCAATCATCACCAACTTGATGGCCATACGTGTCGTTAATAGCTTTAAAACTATCCAAATCGATAACAACTAATACGCCTCCTACAGATTTCCCTCTGCGTGTTTTATCCAGTTCGCGGCTGAAATGCTCTTCAAAGCCACGACGATTTTTAAGTCCAGTTAGAATATCTGTTGTTGCAACCAGTTCTAATTCACGAATTTTATTTTTTAAAATATGTATTTGTGATTGACTTGTTTCAAGATCTGATTGGACTTTGTTGAGTAAGGCAATCGTTTTAATCTCTGTCTGCGAAAGGGATTGTTTTATGTGATTTAGTGGATAGTTGTGCGATGGAGAATGCTCGGAGTGACCCATACCTATCATTGATTCTGGAAGTGGGTGAGAAACTTTTTCATTCGCAGAACTTAAGTAAGACGACATATAAACCTACCCTTTTAATTTATGTTTTCCCGATGATTTAGTCTTTGCGAAAGATATGCCATATCAGAAATTATCGTAATCTATTGAAATTAAACAAATTTATTCTATAAAGCTCATTTTCAAGAAGGAAAAAAGATGTTATAAAATCTACCAATAGATAATTTTTTCCTTCTACTTTCCTTTTTGAACGGCAAAATTTTCCAGATTGTAAAAATTTACTTGAGTAACTTCGTCTCAGTAGCTAAGTTCTGTTGAATCATGTAATATATATAGATGTGTTTTTTGAGGTATCATATGTTCAGGATATTCCCCCTGACCCCATTTTTTACTAATTTTTTATTAACAGTTTTTGTTTTTGGATTTTTATTAAATTCTCATGCAGCAAATGCTGTCGATTTGGCATCGCATAAGGCTATTTATGATATTCGAATGAAATCTGCACAAACAGGGTCGCAGGTTTTGGATGTCCGTGGGAAGATGTTATTTATTTTTAAAAAATCATGTGATGGATGGATAGCTGATCATAAATTCTCGTTGGATTACGAATATGCGGGGACTTCGCCAATGCAGGTTGAATCAAAATTCACTAGTTTTGAAGGTTTTGATGGGAAGACTCTTAATTTTTCTTCAAACAGGATAACAAATGGTGAATCTGATCAATTATTACGTGGATTGGCGCAATTGAAGACAGATGGCAAAAGCTCTGCAAAATACTCTTTACCCTCAGATTTATCATTTAAACTTACCAATGGTACATTATTTCCTGCTGCGCATACTATCAAATTGATTGAAGCCGCTCAAAATGGACAGAAAATTATTAACGCAACAGTTTTTGATGGAAGTGATGATCAAGGGCCAGTTGAAATAAATGTTGTCATTGGAAAGCCAACTCTTCCTGATACAAAAACAAAGTTAGATAGGATGCTAATTGGTGGTGCTGGGTGGTCGATGAGAATGGCTGTCTTTCCAAATAGCTTAAGTGAAGATGGCCAAAGTATTTCAGACTATGAAATGAGTATGGATTTATTAGATAATGGTATAATCAAGGATATGATTGTTGACTATCATAATTTTTCTGTGACCCAAAAACTAGTTGCGATTGAGCCTATTAAAGAAGAAAAATGCGGAGAATAAGATAATGATGATGGCTGAAATGGAACTTGGAAAAAAAGTGATGATTGTTGAGGATAATGAGTTGAATATGAAACTCTTCAATGATTTATTAGAGGCTCATGGTATTCAAACTATTCAAGCGCGAGATGGTAAGAATGTTTTAGCATTAGCAAGAGAAAATAAACCTGATTTGATTTTAATGGATATTCAATTGCCCGAAGTATCTGGTCTCGATATTACAAAGTGGCTGAAGGAAGATGAAGAATTGAAATCTATTCCTGTGATTGCTGTAACAGCCTTTGCCATGAAAGGCGATGAACAGAAAATTCGTGAAGGCGGATGCGAAGATTACATCTCAAAACCTATTTCAGTTATCAAATTTATTGAAACAATTCAAAAATACTTGGGATCAACTAAACCAATTCATCCCCCAACACAACCAACTGAAGTAGCTTAGGATTATTTGATATGACAGCACGCGTTTTAGTGGTTGATGATATATTTCCGAATGTGAAATTATTAGAGGCTAAATTAAAAGCAGAATATTATGACGTAGTCACAGCCTCAAACGGCCCTGAGGCTTTGAAAAAAGTTTTAGAAGAAAAGCCTGACGTGGTTTTATTGGATGTGATGATGCCGGGAATGGATGGTTTTGAGGTTTGTCGACAAATTAAGGCCAATCCAGAAATAGCCCATATTCCTGTTGTCATGGTAACAGCCTTGACCGATACAGATGATAGAGTCAGGGGACTCGAGAATGGAGCTGATGATTTTTTATCAAAGCCAGTTAATGATATTGCTTTGATGGCTCGAGTCAGGTCGCTGGTTAGATTGAAAATGACAATTGATGAGTGGCGCGCGCGTGAGAATACAGCATCACAATTAGGAGTTACTGAATCCCCTCTCTCAGTCATGCAACAACCTGTAGATAGAGCCAATATATTACTCTTGGAAGATATGGAATTTGAGAGCAAGAGAATTAAAGATACCTTAGCAAAAGATGAAAGTTCTGTAACATTGGTGACATCCGGTGTGACAGCGATACAAGAAATAAGTCAAAATGAATTTGACCTTATAATTGTGTCATTGAACCTTTCTAAAGAAGATGGAATTCGTTTTTGCTCCCATCTAAGGTCAAATGAAAAATCACGTTCAATTCCAATTATTATGCTAGCCGAAGAAAATGATATGCCTCGCGTAGCCCATGGCCTTGAAATTGGTGCACATGATTATTTGCTACGTCCTCTTGACCGTAACGAGCTTCTTGCAAGATGTCGTAGTCAAATTCGTCATAAGCGTTTTCAAGATAAATTACGAGCGAATTATGAGATGTCTATCTCGCTTGCTTTAACTGATCCCTTAACAGGCCTTTATAATCGAAGATATTTAGAGGCTCACTTGCAAAAAACTTTGCTTTCTGCTCGTGAAAGTCGCAAGCCATTAGGCTTTTTATATATGGACATTGATTTCTTTAAGAAGGTCAATGATACGTATGGGCATCCTGTGGGGGATGAGATTTTACAAGGCTTTTCAAAACGAATTAAAGACGGATTGCGCTCTTTTGATTTGGTTGCGCGTTTGGGCGGGGAAGAATTCGTTGCTGTTTTGCCTGATACCACTGAAGAAGTTGCTATGATTATTGCAGAACGACTTCGTAAATCAGTTGCAGAGGGTCCATTTCCTTGTAATATTCCAGAGGGTCAATTATCAATCACATCATCATTTGGTGCTGTTGTTGTTAAGGACAGCGATGTTGAAACGATTACTGCTGCTGAACTTATCAAACATGCAGATGATCAATTATATGAAGCAAAGCATGGCGGACGTAATTGCGTTTTCTTTGAGGGTAAGGGCAAGTTAGCTCAAATTTAAAACCCTGCAGCAAAATTACTTTTTAACCCATTTGCCGTTTATCATTAAAAATTCATTTGGATTGGCTAAATCGTAAATTTTTTGGGCAGCAATTGATTGAATTTCTTTTAAAGCTATTCCTTGCTTATTTGCCATTTCTTTATATACGTTGAGACGACCTGAATTCGTTGTATTAACCAAATCGGTTAAATCTGGCGATGGATTGGGAAGGGTGGTTGCAATCAGTCCATTTGGTTTTTCACCAACTAGACCTGAACCTTTTGCTTCACTTAAATCCATGGCAAAAGCAGACCCTGCGAATAAAAATGTGATAAAGAACAGGGTGGATATAATTTTAATAATATTTTTCATCTTCTTGTCTTTCATTTCTGAATTATTTTTTTTCTTTTTTTGGTATTCCAAATAGGTCTGGATTAGCCAAAATCTCTTTATCCAAATCCTTCTCAACACGAATTCGAACTTCCTGTTCGATTTTAATATTCATATTGATTTCTATGGGCTTATCTGGAGCCTCTAATTTTATCGTTGGCGTACACCCAACTAAAAATGTCATCGCAAGCGGCAGAGATAAAATAGAGAATGTCATAATTTTCATTGGGATTCTTTCTTCTTATAGTAAGAACGTATGGTATCGTTAATATCCCCCATCTGTAAAGATTGTTTTATAACTGCTCCTAAATCACCATCAAGATTAAGATTAAGGTTAATAGGCCTATCGCCCATGGCGGGGTTTTTTCCTTCCGCTTTTAAGGTTGTTTTCATTTTATCATCAAAACTTCCGTTGATATCAACACTGAGTTTTGAAAATTGAAAATCACTTAAGGCATCGCGAACTAATTGCATTCTTTCATCATCACCCTGAAGGGTGAGCGGAATTTGGGGCGGGGTGTATGAAAAATTTCCAATTCCATCACTTTCTAATTGGCCATTTCCGAAATTTATTCCTATATCGGAGTAAGATATTGGAATTTTACCACTTATAAGGCCTTTCGCCGTTAAACCCTTTACATCTGCAAATTTTGCAAGTTGTTCCATATCAATGGATTTAGCGGTGAGTTGTGTTTGAATGGGGGGCTTACCTGTAAAATCTGAATCAATCATAAAGGGTGCTAGTTTGATAATTCCTCCTGCAATACTCAAAGTTGATTCACTGAGGTCAATTTTTTTCTTGAGTGATAGAGAATTATATGAAATTTGACCATTAGTCTTAAAATGAGTCTTCGAACCTAAACGACCTAATTCTAACTCAAAATCAGCCTTTTTTGTCTCATCTTTTAGAGAGAGGAAACTTGATTTTATTTTTAGTGAGAGCGGGTCAAGATTTTTTTTTATGAAATTAAAATTATCTTTTTCATCAGCAAAGAAGGCCTCAACCACATCGCTTATCTTTTTACTAGTAACGGATAATTCTAGATAGTCATTAGGCTTAGTGACCCAGCGGCCTTCTATACTGATATTTTGGAACCCCGATAGATTGGTTTTAAAATAAATTGCCTCTGGCTTAGTTGTATTGATATCAAGAACAACATTTTGCATGAGACCTCCCAACATATTGATTTTACCAGCAATCAATTGTCCAGTATAGGTGGGATGATTATCATCTACCTTTTTAGTAATATCAATTTTTCCTGATGCACGACTAATTTCTATATTTTGAAAATTAATACGCCCTTCATTGATGGTGGTTAAAAAATTCATATCCCCATTGGCAGATAATTGGCCTATTCCTATCAAATCAAAACTTAATTGATGTTGTTGTCCCCAGATTGAATATTGAATAGTTTGGTAATCTGGATTGGGGGTTTCTAATACAAGCTTTCCTTCAACACGAATATCACCTTGGGGTGTATCACAATCAATGGTTACACCCTGAAGAATGATTGATTGAATAGGTAATAGATAAGATGATTGCTGCTTCGGGCTACTTGCATCCCATCCTGCAATTTTTATATGGCCTGAGGAATCTAATTCCCCTGTTAGAGAAATATTTTTTATGACGAGAGATTCAATTTTTTTATTTTTTAGAAGTTCAATCCAATTAAAGGTAAGGGTAAGATTTTCAATGGTACTAAAATCATTTGCATCCAATGAAATTTTTTCAATAAAGAGGCCTTGCGGAGTTAGTGAAATGCTAGATACATTTGCCTCAGGGAAGCCATTTTGACGAATAAGCTGAGTTGAGATCGGCCTGAGCATAAGTCCAGAGCCAAAATAAGCAATAGCCCCTAAGACTATCAATGAAGATACAGAAAAGATGAACTTTTTCTTCATTATATTTTTCTTTGTTATCTTTATACGTCTATATTCTCAACAAAGCTTGCATTTTGCTGGATAAAATCAAAGCGAGCCTCAGCATTTTTTCCCATTAGCTTTTCAACCAAGTCATCAAGAGATGGGTTTTTAATCGATGTACCTACCATCATCTCTGCTGCTTCTTGAGCATCGCGCAATGTGACACGAATTAATGTGCGACTTTCAGGAGCCATTGTTGTTTCTTTCAATTGTTTAGCCGGCATTTCCCCAAGACCTTTAAATCTAGATATCTCAACTTTTGATTTTCCTTTAAAGGTTGTTTTCATCAATTCATCTTTATGAATGTCATCCATTGCATAAATACTAATATTCCCAGATGTTAATCGGTAAAGAGGGGGTTGGGCTAAATATAAATGCCCCTTTGCAACCATTTCTGGCATTTGTGTATAAAAGAAAGTCATCAAAAGGGATGCAATATGCGCCCCATCCACATCCGCATCGGTCATAATAACAATGCGTTCATAACGTAAATTTTTAAGTGAAAATGAAGACCCTATTCCGCAACCCATGGCCAGAATAAGATCTTGGATTTCTTGATTATCACGTATTTTCTCACGTGTTGCAGAGACCACGTTCAATATTTTACCGCGTAGGGGAAGAATAGCTTGGGTTTCACGATTCCGACCTTGCTTGGCTGATCCCCCTGCGCTATCTCCTTCAACAATAAATAATTCAGTTCCTTCAGAGCTATTTCTGGCACAGTCGGATAATTTTCCAGGAAGGCGCAGTTTACGAGTAGGGGTTTTCCGCGCCATATCCTTTTCATCGCGCCGACGCAATCTATCTTCTGCTTTTTCAACTAAAGCTGTAAGGAGCGCTGAACTTCGTGTTGGGTTACTGGTTAACCAGTGATCGAGATAATCTTTTAGGGCATTATCAACAAGGCGCGATGCTTCTGATGAGGCTAGTTTATCTTTTGTCTGCCCTTGGAATTGAGGCTCCTTCATAAAAAGAGACAGCATAATAACGGCACCGCCCAAGACATCATCAGCGGTAATGATACTGGCTTTTTTATTGCCTATCATTTCACCGTAGCCCTTAAGACCTCTGACAAGCATAGTTCTTAGGCCAGTTTCATGTGTTCCTCCTTGAGGTGTTGGAATAGTATTACAATAAGAGCGGCAAAATCCTTCGCCTTCTGCAAGCCATGAAATAGCACACTCAACTTTACCCATCTTATCTGATAACTCACCTTGGGCATAAAAGGCATCAGGAATAAGTGTATCCTCATTTTCTATTGTCTGTGAAAGATAGTCGAGTAATCCGTTTGGGAATTTAAAAGTTTTGCTTCCTTCGAAATTTGCATTTTCTGGCACAAGAGAGGAATCACATTTCCAAAAAATTTCAACGCCTCGATAAAGATAGGCTTTTGACCTTGCTAAATCATGAATCCGTTTAGGCGCAAAAAAACAACTATCACCAAAAATTTGGGGATCAGGATGGAATGTTACGGTTGTTCCGCGTCTTCCTTTCACTGCCCCGCAATTTTCAAGTTTTGATGTGGGTAGTCCCCTTGAATAAGTTTGGCGATAGAGAATATTTTCTCTGGCAACTTCGATAGTCAATTTGTCAGATAGTGCATTAACGACCGAAATTCCAACACCATGAAGCCCACCAGATGTTTGATAGGCCTTATCACTAAATTTGCCCCCAGAGTGAAGTATCGTTAAAATAACCTCTAAAGCTGATTTTTTAGGATATTTAGGGTGATTTTCAACAGGAATTCCTCGTCCATTATCAGAAATAACAACAGTACTATCTGCTAAAAGGGATATTTCGATTCGGGTTGCATATCCTGCAACGGCTTCATCCATCGAATTATCTAAAATCTCACTAATCAAATGATGCATCGAATTTTCATCAGTTCCGCCAATATACATCCCCGGACGGCGTCGAACAGGCTCTAACCCTTCTAAAACCTCAATATCTGATGCGGTATAAGATGCATTTTTAGTTGTTATTGGGGCTGAGACGGCTTTCTTTTTTGCCGATGCAAATAAATCAGTCATTTTTTAAATCATTTCGGGTTATATTATCTATATTAAGCGTTATATAAATAGAGCATATTTTAAAGAAGCTGACAACATGAAGAAGAAAAGTCTGTAATGAAAATAACATCTGTCCTTATTTTTGCCTTTACCTTGTTTTTATCCCCAATGAATTCGGCCAATGCTTTTATTGGAAAAAATAAAATTGCTGCACTTAGCTCTGAGGTTAATATTTCTAAGGAAGATTTTATCTCAAAAACAAACGCAATTGAAGAGGTGCCACTTGGAAATCAATCTTTAGCTTTCAAAGTAAGGCTCCCTAAAAATTGGATTAAACAAAATCAGGACGCTACAGCAAATTTAGAAGCAAATGAAATACTTGTTCAGGTTGCGACCTATTTAAGCCCTCCGCGTATAGAGCGCAAAAGTATTTTTAGAGTGAGTGTAATTTCCCTTGATTCTTTAATCACGGCAGAAGACTGGTTTATTTCTTATATGCTTGAAATGGGGTTTTCTATAGAGGGCATGAAGGTTGAATCTCCTAAATTGGTTCAAGCACAATACACTGTTTTTGAGGATGGCGAACCTTATGGTGTCAGGGCAGTTATAAGTTTATCAGAATCTAAAATTGTATTGGCAGAGTATTTGGTTCATCAGGATATGTACGCAGTAGAAAGAGGTGAACAAGTCTGGGCGATGTCAGGCTTTTCTTTAGTTAATCCTAGTAAAAAAGTAGAAATTTCGACTAAAAATTTCAATTTTGTTGATATTGCAAAATTTGATTATCCTGCAACTTGGTCACTTCGTGCTCCAGATATAATAGATATTACGCGCATGGAGGCATCGGTTGTTAATACCAAAAGTCTTAGTGACGCTAAAGGAGAGCTTCGCGGCAGAATTGATGTCAGTATTATTGCAAAGAGCCAAGAATTTACTTTGCAAGATGAAATCAATATACTAAGTGAAAGTTTAAAAACGAGGGGCTATAAATTAGGGAAGTTTATTGAAACGATACCAGAGAATGATTTTAACCCTCTCATTACAACATCACGCATAGATGCTTATGATGTTGAGGGAGTTTCAACTAAATTGATTGGATATGAATTCTGGGTTGCAGCTCTTCAAAGTAAGGGACGTTACTATCTAATCAGATTAACTACGATGAGCAGGGCGGAAAATTTCCGTGTCTGGGCAGAAAATGTTGAAACATATAAATTTCTTCTCCGCAGCTTAGGACCAGTTTCAGTCTCTTCCGAGGAGGAAGAGCAGAATCAATCTGAATAAGGATTTTTACTTTTTCTTAATAAAAGCCTTATAGGAATCCCAGGCAAATCATAGTCCTTGCGAAGATTATTGATTAAATATCTCTTATATGTGTCGGGAAGACTATCAGGTTTTGACACCCATATCGCAAATGTTGGTGGTCTTACATTAATTTGTGACATAAAACGAAGGCGGTTGGGTCTGTTGTTAATTAAGGGTGGTGGAATTTGACTAACTCTTGCAGCTAACCATCGATTGAGGCGGCCTGTGGAGACGCGCTTATTCCAAGTTGTATAGGTCTTAATACCCGCTTCCATTAATTTATCTAAATTTTGTTCACGTAGAGCAGACATTGTAACAACAGGAATATCTGGAATTTGTGCCAAAGATGAAAATAAAATATCTTTGATTTCTGCAAGTTTTTTATTCTTATCTTCAACGGCGTCCCATTTATTAATACCAATAATAAGAACACGCCCCTCACGAATAACCAAATCTGCAATTTGTAGATCTTGACGTTCCATAGGTGCTACGGCATCAACAAGTAGGTAAACAATTTGTGAAAGACGAATTGCACGGAGCGTATCATCAACAGCCATTTTTTCTAACCGATGCTCAATACGTGCTTTTTTACGAAGCCCTGCCGTATCAACTAGACGGAATTTTTTTCCGCCCCATTCCCAATCAACAGCGATTGAATCTCTCGTTAATCCTGCCTCTGGACCTGTAATAACTCTATCCTCTTGTAACAAAGCATTCATCAAAGTAGATTTGCCAGCATTTGGACGACCAACAATTGCAATTCTTATTGGAGGCCGATTATTTTCTTCAATTGTGTCATCACTTTCAAGAGTTGGGTCTTTTATATCAAGAAATTCAAAAGATTCATCCCCCTCAATCTTATCTAAATCGTCTTCGCTCCAGAATTTTTGTCTATCATCCGAATTTCCTAAATTTTCATCTTCTTCAGGAAAATGGGGCATTAGTGCAGTATAGAGTTCATCAATCCCAATTCCGTGTGCAGAGGAAAAAGGAATAGGATCGCCAAGCCCCAAAGCATAAGCCTCACCCCTTGCTGAATCTGCCGTACTATCTTGCTCACATTTATTGACCAAAAGAATAATAGGTTTTTTTTGTTTACGAAGCCATTGTGCAAAATGATGATCAATCGGTGTTAATCCTTCTCGACCATCAACAACAAAAATGACTACATCGCTGATTCCAAGGGCTTGCTCAGTCTGTCGGCGCATTCTTGCCTCCATACTATCGTCAAATTTTTCTTCAAGACCAGCTGTATCAATAACACGTAATTTTTGATCGAGAATACGCCCATCTGCTTCACGCCAATCACGGGTTACACCAGGCGTATCATCAACGATAGCCAATTGCTTTCCTGTCAAACGGTTGAACAGGGTTGATTTTCCGACATTAGGTCGGCCAATAATTGCAACACGAAGCATTTTTTTAAACTTTCTAAAAAATTATTTCCATGCTGATAATGTTCCATCTTCACTTACTAAGTAAAGAGTTTCCCCTGCAATAACAGGTGGAACAGCAACATGAAATCCTAAATCAATTTTTTTAATGAGGGTTCCATCAACAGGCGATACTTCAACAAGGTCTTCACCCGAACTGGTAAGTATCAATCTATTCCCTGCCAGAATTGGCCCATTCCATTCCAAAGAATTTTCTATGGATTTAGAAGAACTATAGGATGAAAGTGGCTTCACCCACGCCAGCGTTCCACTATCTCGGCCTAATGCAACTAACTCTGAATTGCTCGAAATAAAGAAAATCATATTTCCGGCTATCCAAGGATCTTTTCCTCCACCAATATCTCTTGTCCAAATTCTTTGGCCAGTAGTTTGATCAATGCTAACAAATTTTCCAGCATAGCTGATAGCAAAGATGGAACCTTTGTCCATGACAGGAAGAGCCGCAATATCGGGTAGGGATGATAGACCGCCGCTCTCTACACTTGTAGACAGGCTATCAGACCAAACAACACTTCCATTTTCAATTCTAAGTGCTGTTAATTCGCCTGACGACATAGGGCATATCAAAAGCTCATTGTCGGCGGCAGGACTGGCCGCATTTATAAGACTAACTGTTTCTTCAATCCCTTCATATTTCCACAATTGACTTCCAGTTTTAGAATCAAACGCGGTCAGATGATTATTCAGTGTTAATACAAAAACCTTATCCCCTATTACAGTCGGAGCGGCACGCGATGGAGATGTTAGCTTTACTCTCCAAATAATCCCCCCTGACTCAGTATTTAATGAGATCAATTCGCCATAGCCTGTGGTGGCGTAAAGTATCCCAGCATTTACTGCCAAACCTCCACCAATAACATCATCATTCTCACTTTTGGGACGCAGAGTATTACCCCATATCTTTTTTCCTTTTTGAATATCAAACGCCATAACTTCAGAGTGTGAATCAACGGTGAAGATTACATTATTAAAGACAACAGGACGACCTGTTAAAGGATATCTATGGCTCCCTCCTTGGCCAATATCACTTGACCAAATTTTTTTAAGAGAATTATTTGAGAGAGAGACATGTTGTAAATTGTGATTGGGGTATCCACCTGGTTGTGTCCAAAAATCATTTTTCCATGCTGCAGGAGCCACAAATCCCTCAGCTTTGAGAGCCGTATCATTGGGCTCTAAGGTTCTTTGAAGCTCAAGTACAGACACTCTCTCTCCTGTAAGGGGGGGCTTCTTATCATCTGCAAAATCAAAAAAACTGCAGCCGCTTAATAAAAGTAATGAACAGCTTGTAAAAAGGTGTATTGATAAAAATGATTTCATTTCACTACCCCTTGTTTGATTTTATAAACCTCATCTAAAGCTTTAACTTGTTCTAGAAAATTTTCAGGAATATTTGGATAGGACAAAATAATTCCTAAATCTGAACGAGCATCCTTTATATCTCCATAATTTGCCTTAATAAGTGCGGATGTAAAAATGGCACGAATATACCATGGTGATTTTTTATCTTTTATAACCGGGGCAATCAATTTTAATAAATCTATTTGGGAGGTTTTTTTATCGTGGTCTAGTTTTATTACAGATAACTGAACGATAGCCAAATCTCTATAGAGGGATGGCGCAGATTTATCATTTGCCACTTGCCCGTAGAGGAGAATAGAGTTTTCCCATTCTTGTTTCTCAACAGATAGAGCAGCAGCAGTTAATGTTGCTAGAGAACTGTTATTTCCGTGTGAGGAGTCTCCTAGCTTCTGAAGATCAGCAATTTTATTATTGCCCTTTAATGCAGAGATATAAAGTGAGGTTACTGAAGCATTCTGCTTATTTTTATAGGCAATCCAAATTGATTGGGCAGCTGTACCAATTAAAATCAGAGCAAGTACAAGCATGATTGTTTTTCCATGCTCCTTCCAGACTCGTGCCGCTTTCTCAATGCGAATTGATTCTTCAACTTCTCTTAAAATATCACTACCACTCATGTTATTTTTCCTATGTTTTAGAGGCTACATTTTGGATTGAGAGAGACAAATTTAAACCCTGATTTATCAACAATTGATTTGATACTTTCAGAGGATATAGAAATATTATCATTTGAATAAATATCAATGTTTCCTGTGGTCACGTCAATTTTCACATCTTTAACGGATGGTAATTTTTTCAAGTTCTGAGTAATGGCCATGGCACAGGCTTCGCACGACATCCCATCAACTTTTGCGGATGTACAGGAAGCGGGCGATGGCTGCAAACTAGCACAGGCTGATAATGCAAAGAGGGCAAAACCTAAAATGAGGTGTTTCATGGGTAATCCTTTCAAAAATTCTTATGCTTTTGTTTATCTTGGAAGCTTCGTGATGTAAAGCTATGACATAAATATTATGAATAATATTAGCCTAATGGTTTAAATACATAGTATTTTGAGAGCAGGTAATTGACGATGAAAGATAGTCCTATAGCAATGATAATCGATAAAAAGGAAGAAAAATTTGTAAAAAGTGACAAAATCCCGAGTGTAAACAGCCTAAATGCTGCCCCAATCATACATGTCTGAAGATATTTGAAATATCCTTTCCATGAGGTGGCTAATAATCTGTCTTTAAAGGTAATCTTAAGATGAATGAAATAATTGGCGGCGGCTCCCATTAACAGGCCAAATGCACCCGCAACGATAATAGGAAAATGAACAAAATAGACGAGTAATATCGATGTTGCTATATCGATGGCGAGTCCACCGAAAGTTAGACTTCCATATTTCAAAATTTCTAAATAATTAGGTTGAAGGATCCTCATTTCATCTTTTTTCTGAGACACATGGTAAATTCAAATAATGAAGTCGTCTTGTTTCTTTGATAAGCCGTGAAGTACTATCTAAGATAAACCCAGTGAACAAAGAAAAAACAGATGAAATCATCAACCCTAAGCAAAGGATGGTGGATGGGATGCGTTCAACGTAACCTGTTTCTTTAAAATCCATCCAAATTGGATAAAAGGTAATTAACGAAAAAAACGCAAGGACAAAGGAAAGGATAGAAAAGAATATTAAAGGTTTCTCGGTTCTAAATAAATTCATAATCGTCCATAGAATTCTTATTCCATCACGGTAAGTATTCAATTTACTAAACGATCCTTCGGGACGTGCGAAGTATGCGGTATCAACCTCTGCAACAGGTAGCGCAAGTTCTAGGGCATGAATACTCATTTCAGTTTCAATTTCAAATCCCTTGGACAATGTTGGGAAAGATTTAACAAATCGGCGTGAAAAAACACGATATCCTGATAAAATATCCTCAAATCTTTGACCAAATATTATTTTTAATGTGCGGGTTAATGCATAATTTCCCCAACGATGCCCCGCGCGATAAGCGTCGGGGTCATTGGTCATTCTTCGCCCCACAACCATATCTAATGTCTCATTTTGTAATTTATCAATCAGCTCTCTGGCGCGACTTACATCATAGGTCATATCGCCATCCATCATTAAATAGATATCAGCATCAATATCAGCAAACATACGCCTAACAACATTTCCTTTACCCTGTTGGGGCTCAATTTTGACAATCGCACCTGCAGACCTTGCAATTTCTGCTGTCCTATCGGTTGAGTTGTTATCATAGACATAGATGGGAATATCAGGAAGCTCAGTCTTTAAAGAGGAAATCAATTGCCCGATGGCGACTTCCTCATTATAGCAGGGAAGTAGGATGACTATTTTGGGGTATGATGTGGACATCAACATTTCCTTTTATAATGATGAAAGTTTTAAAAGAGCGTCAGAGATAAGGGTTTCAGAAGGTGTTCCTGTCCTTTTTGTCTCTGCTTCAATTTCTGACAAACGGTTTAACAGTTTCCGCAAATAGGACCCTGAAAATTTATTGATTTGCGACTTAAAATTTTGCTCTTGCTTAAAAAAAACAGAGGGCTGTAATTTTTTCATAGCCAGTTCAATTGGCTGATTATTTTCTTCCATATCAATTTTAACTTGATGAAGACGGCGAATATGGCTTTGTAATGTCCTCAAAATAACAATTATTTCTGTACCTTCATCTATCAGGCGACGAAATGTTGTGACTGATTTAAGGGGGTTACGATTAAATGTGGCCTCAATTAAATCATCGAGTCCATCATCGCCAGTTTCTCCGCAACTGACTTGAGCATCAGATAATCTAATTGTTTTTTGGAATTGCCCGACATAGAGACCTATTTTTTCAATCTCCATCTTGGCAATAGCACGATCACCTTTTAAGGCACGCGAAAGCCAAATAACTGCATCATTATCAATGGTCTTTGATTGAAGGCCAATTTGCTCACGAATAAAAATCGCCATGTCCTTTTCATCAGGAATATAACAGGGCAAAGCTGCGGCATTGGGTGCGTCTTCAGAACATTTACGAAGGGCATCACGTGGACCTAATACCCCCCCCTCGATAACAACTAAAACCCCATCTGTTGGATTAGTCTTTAACCATTCCTTCAGTTGAACGGCAAATTTATTTCCAACATCAGATATACGCACTAAGCGTCTTCCCCCCATCAATGACAGGGCGTTTACCTCGTCAAAAAAACGCGCTGGGTCAGCTTCAATTATCTCGCCTGTAAGGTGAGCGGCATTAAACGGATCGTTTAAATCTGTGACAATAGTCAGGCCTATCATTTTGGCACGCTCTTTGACTAGCCCTTGATCAGGACCATAAACAAGGACAGCGCGCATCGTTTTGTCTGGCGATTTTAAAAAACCATCTATCTGACGAAATTGAAGTTTCATTTTGAGTTATAAAAGAGAGAGAGGTTTAATTCAATTTGTCGTGCCAATTCATTAAGACCGCTTTGCCTAGCATTTTCTTCGGTCACACGGGTTGCAAATTCACTTCCTAAAATATTGAAACTAGTGATGGATTGAATGGGATGGCTTAATAAAACCACCCCATTTTTATCAGTTAAAATCATAGTTGATTGAAGACGAAGTTGAGCACGCGTGGCCTCTGATGATTTTGTTAAATCTAATTCTGTGCGCACTTCATTTATTTTTGATACACTTAATGTGGCATTTGGGTTGGTGGGATAACCCGAAGAATATAGCCTATCAATCAAATTATTGCGCAATGCTTGACCTTCTTTGTCAGGGATAATTGAAATTGCAATTTGTGACAAGTGATTGGGAATGGCATTCGATACGTTCGATTTGCGACTATACATAGGTTCGAACCCACAGGACGCAACCATTAAGGCCACTAGAAAAAGCGATGTAATTTTTGGAATATATGATTTCATAGCTCAAGACTATACAATTCTAAGCCTTAAGAAAATAAGCTTTTGCGTTATTTTCACGATTCTGATAGAAAAACCATAATACGCCCTTAGCTTGGCTGGATAGAGCGTTACCCCAAGAAAGTAAATAGGGGGTAATCTATGTAGTTGATGAAGGGCGAATGACGTAAATGTGTTATTGCGCCCGTAGCTCAGCTGGATAGAGCGTTGCCCTCCGAAGGCAAAGGTCGTGGGTTCGAATCTCGCCGGGCGCACCATATATAAAAAATCCCCCAATTTAGGGGGATTTTTATTATTTCAAATTGCTTTTAAAATATTTCAAGAAATCTCCATCGGGAGAAAGGAGGAGGGTTGTGCCTCCCCCTGCCAATGATTTGCGGTAGGCTTCGAGTGAGCGATAAAAGGCATAAAATTCTGGGTCTTGGCTAAACGCCTTGCCGTAAATTTCAATGGCTTTTTTATCACCTTCCCCGCGCATAGTTTCAGATTCTCTTTGCGCCTCGGCAATCAGAATGGTGCGTTCTTTATCGGCTTTTGATTTAATCTCAAGTGAGAGTTGTTCACCTTCTGCGCGGGCCTCTTGCGCTTCACGGGCGCGTTCTGAACGCATCCTATCGAACGTTGCCTGTGTAACCTGTTCAGGCAAATCAGCACGAACAATACGTACATCAACAACTTCAATTCCGAAACGCTTGGCTTCGACATTAACAGTTTCTTGAATATCTTCCATCAACGCATCCCGCTTTTTTGAAAGGATGTCTTGAAGTGTGGCTTTACCCAACGAACTCCTGACGGCAGAGTTAATAATGGTATTGAGACGAGCTTGCGCCCCAGCCTCAGTATTTAAAGTTTGAAAGAATTTCAAAATATCAGTGATTTTATAACGTGCGAAACTATCTACCAAAAGACGTTTCTGGTCAGCCAAAAGAACTTCCTCAGATGGAGGGTCAACATTCAAAATTCTTTTCTCAAATACACGAGTCTGGTCAAGAATAGAGAGTTTAAAATGAAGTCCTGGTTCTGCAATTTGGTCTTTTGGATTACCAAAACGCATTACCAAAACCTGTTGGTTTTCTTGGACAGTAAATATTGAAGATGTAACCAGAACAAAAGCAACGATAGCGGCAATTGCATAAGGGATTAATTTTGCTTCGTTCATTATTTAGTTTCCTTTTTCAAATCATTCAAGGGAAGATAGGGAAGGACATTGCTATCTTTATTCCCCATAATAAAAGTTTTTGTATTTTTAATCACTTCTTCCATTGTTTCTAAATACATACGTTCAGACGTTACATCTGGTGAGTTTTTATAGGCAGCATAAACGGAATTGAAACGGCTGGCATCCCCCGTTGCTTGGCTTACGATTTGTTGTTTATATGCTTCTGCCGCTTGACGCATTTTCTCGGCTTCCCCTTTTGCACGCGGGATAATATCGTTACGATAGGCTTCGGCTAAGTTACGCAATTCTTCTTTCTTTTGCCGTGCGCGTTGAACATCGTTAAACGCATCAACAACAGCTGCGGGAGGATCAACTTTTTGAAGTTGGACGTTATTGATTGTTACCCCAGCATTATATTCATCCAATAATTTTTGCATCAAAATACGGGCATCACTTTGAATTTTAGTTCGTGCATCGGTCAATGCGGGTTGAATATTGGTTTGTCCAATAATCTCACGCATTGTACTGGCTGCAACCATCGCAATTGTATCTTCGGGGTCGCGCACGGAATAAAGAAAGTCTTTAGCATTTCCAACGCGCCATAAGACTACAAAGTTAATATCAACGATATTTTCATCGCCCGTTAGCATCAAGCTTTCATTATGTGTCGATCCAGCTTGGTTTTGACTAAATCCTTTATCGTTCGAATTAAATCCAATTTGAATACGACGTTCAACTGTGACGTCAACCACTTGAACAGATTGAATGGGCCAAGGTGCGCGCCATTTCGGCCCAGGCATTTCATCAGTCCGCGTATATTTTCCAAAGGTTAGGACAACACCATTTTGGTTAGGCTGAACAAAATATATCCCACTTGCTAGCCACAAGACAAATGCCACAATCAAACCAAGAGAAATATATCGCCCAGAATTTTTCGGCATTCCGCCATTAAAAGAGCCATTGCCTTGATTTCCACTGCCACCACCATTTTTACCAGAGTTGATAAAGTCTTTTGCTTTTCTAAGCATAGCTTCTAAATCAATATCACCATTATCATAAGGGCGACCAGGTCTGTTATTATCCTTATCGTTATTACCATTTGGTTTACCCCATGGATTAGGGCGACCATCATTATCATTATTCCAAGTCATTTTTCTGTCCTTTAGATTGAATATTACTAGACTTTAGCTTTTTTCTAGCTAAAAACAACAGAAACCGAACCAAAATCGAAAATTTTACAATGTTTTCATTTTTTAAGAAAAATCCTCCCCCGTCTGTCTTATCATTGCGTGAGATGATAGAGCCTTTAGCACAGCCTCTTTTTCAAATTGAAGACATCAAAATCTCATCTTCTGGAACGGCGATTGTCGTATTACAAAGTTTAAATCTCAAACAAGACACAGAAAAAGGGCGTCTCTATATTGAACAAGTCGTATCGAAAATAAAGGGGATTAAAAAGGCAAATGTTATCCTGACGGGTCAACGCGAAATAGAAAAAAAAGCCACTTTAAAACCTAACCAACAGATTCAAGGTCTCCCACCTATTGTGATTGCTGTGACCTCGGGTAAGGGAGGGGTCGGAAAATCAACTGTTGCAGTTAATCTTGCTATTGCCCTTTCCCAATTGGGAAAAGAAATTGGAATTTTAGATGCTGATATTTATGGCCCTTCTTTACCCAGATTATTGGGCGTTCAAAATGCGAAATCCGAACAAGGATATGATGATAGGTTAGAACCTATTTTAGTACATGGTCTCAAAGCAATGTCGATGGGATTTTTGGTTCCCGAAGAAACAGCGATGATTTGGCGCGGGCCAATGGCTCAATCCGCATTACTTCAAATGTTGCGCGATGTGAATTGGTCGGGGCTTGATATATTGGTGATTGATATGCCGCCGGGGACAGGCGATATTCATTTGACTTTGGCACAACGTGTACCACTTTCTGGGGGAATTGTTGTCTCCACCCCTCAAGATATTGCCTTGATTGATGCCCGCAAAGGCATAGAGATGTTTCAAAAAGTAGCAGTTCCTATTTTAGGTATCATTGAAAATATGTCATATTATCGATGCCCCAAATGCGGTCATCAGGATAATATTTTTGGCCATGGGGGCGCTCGGGCAGAGGCTGAAAAAATTGGTGTTTCCTTCCTTGGCGAAATCCCACTTCATTCTTTGATTAGACAGACATCAGATGCGGGAACCCCAGTGACACTTTCTGCAATAGAAAGTGAACAGGCAAAGGCTTTTCAAATGATTGCTGAAAAGATAATTTCGGGGTTATCAGTTACTAAACGCCACCCCCCAACCATTCGAATGGAAGATTAGATAAATGAAACCTGAATTGATTATTATTGATTGTGATGGAACATTGGCTGATTCAGAAACTATGCATCAATTGGCTGTTATAGGGGCTTTGGAAAGATGTGGCGTTTCAAGATATGATGTCGAATTTTGCTTTGAACATTTTGTTGGGCGGGGCATGACGTATGTTCAACAGTTTATTGAAAAGAGGGAAGGGCGGGCGCTGTCACCAAACTTTATTCCTTTCTATATTGAACTGTGCCAAAAATTATTACTTGAGGGAATGAAGCCAATTCCTCACGCCCTTGATTCGGTCATGGAATTTTCTAAGCATTATAAAATATGTGTTGCCTCAAACGGCGAAGCCGAAACAGTTAAAGAGACTATTCAATCAATCGGGATGATGAATTTATTTGGCCAGAATCATATTTTTACTAAAAATCAAGTGGCGCTGGGAAAGCCCGCCCCTGATTTATTTTTGTTTGCGGCCAATCAAATGGGAATATCTCCAGATAAATGTATTGTCATTGAAGATAGTATTGCAGGTGCGATGGCGGGGGTTGCCGCAGGGATGTTAACTATTGGAATCACGGCAGTAAGCCACTCCAGATTGGAAACTACAGAAAATATGAAAAAAGTCGGTGTTCAACATATTTTCCAATCTTGGCCTGAAATAGTCACATTTATCAAGACGTTATAGAGGATTGTGGATAGGCTTAAAATTGCCTCTTGCAATAATTGGAAAGCCCGTTTAAGTTTTGTCCGTTCTGAAAAATTAAATTAGCTAACAACACAGGAATTATAAGTTATGAGCGATATTGCTGACCGCGTTAAAAAAATTGTTATCGAACAACTCGGCGTTGACGAAGCGAAAGTTTCTGAAACATCCAGTTTTATAGATGATTTGGGTGCTGATTCATTGGATACAGTTGAATTAGTGATGGCCTTCGAAGAAGAATTCAACATTGAAATTCCTGATGATGCCGCCGAGAAAATTCAGACTGTTGGAGATGCAGTTAGCTTCATCAGCTCAAAAGCTGCTTAAGCCATCTCAAATTAAGATGTAGAGAAATTCAGGGCCGCTTCCTCTTTTAAAAAAAGGGTGTGGCCCTTTTCATTATAGTTAAAATTAAATTGATGTGAGTATCATGAGACGTGTTGTTATCACAGGATTAGGTATGGTCTCTCCGCTAGGTGTCGGAGTTGACAAAAACTGGGCAGAGATAACCGCAGGAAAAAGCGGTATTACAAAAATCAATCGTTTTGAATCATCTGATTTATCGTCCCAAGTTGCGGGGCTTGTTCCTTATGCAAGCGAGGGTGCGGTTGATGGATTTAATCCTGATAATGCCCTTCCCCCCAAAGAACAGAAGAAAGTTGATACGTTCATTATGTACGGGATAATGGCGGCTGATGAGGCGGTTGCTGATTCTGGATGGAAGCCTGCCACTGTTCATGATCAAGAGCGAACAGGAGTTATGATTGGCTCAGGCATCGGTGGATTACAAAGTATCTATGAAACATCTGAAACTCTCATTCAAAAAGGGCCTCGGCGGGTTTCTCCGTTTTCAATTCCTGCAATGCTTATCAATTTGGCATCGGGTCATGTATCAATTAAGCATGGTTTTAAAGGCCCTAATCATTCTGTTGTAACCGCGTGTGCTTCTGGCTCTCATGCCATAGGGGATGCGGCGCGTTTGATTATGATGGATGATGCCGACGTGATGGTTGCTGGCGGCGCTGAGGCGGCTGTGAATCGTTTAGGTGTAGCAAGCTTTGCGGCCTGCCGCGCTCTTTCAACATCTTATAATGATAATCCAGAAGGCGCATCACGCCCATTTGATGAAGGTCGTGATGGGTTTGTGATTGCCGAAGGTGCTGGGATTGTTATTTTAGAAGAATATGAACACGCAAAAAAACGCGGCGCAAAAATCTATGCCGAAGTCATTGGCTATGGATTGTCAGGAGACGCTTATCATATCACATCCCCTGCAGAAAATGGCGATGGTGGTTTCCGTTCGATGCAGGCCGCTTTAAAACGCGCTGGGGTTACTCCGCATCAAATTGATTACATCAATGCTCATGGAACATCAACACCGATGGGTGATGGGATTGAATGTGGAGCGGTGAAACGTTTATTTGAATCGGCGATTGAAACGGTTTCAATGTCATCAACCAAATCATCTATTGGACATTTATTGGGAGCGGCTGGCGCGGTTGAGGCGATATATACAGTCAAAGCAATTCAAACAGGAATACTTCCGCCGACACTCAATCTTGATAATGTGTCAGAGTCTTGTAAAGGCATTGATCTAGTTCCCAAAATTGCTAAAGAGAAAAAAGTCAAAATTGCCTTATCTAATTCATTCGGGTTTGGTGGGACAAACGCATCTTTGGTTCTGCGTTCGGTTTAGAAACGACCACCTATAATTGGTAATGTATGAAAACTTTTTTGGCCAAATTGATAATGTTTCTTATGTGTATGGGACTTATTCTGGTCGGAGGATTCTCATATATTGGCTATTTAAAATTTCAAACGCCATCTTCGAATAATCAGACAAAATTGATTGAAATTCCTAAAGGGTCTGGGCTTTTGGATATAGCCATTCTTTTGAAATCAGAACAAATTATCTCTGACCCTTACGTCTTTATCGCGATATCCAAATTCTTGCCCCCTAAAGATACGATTAAGGCGGGAGAATATCAGTTTCAATCGGGGAGCATGATGATTGATGTAATAGCGAAATTAAAAAAAGGGGATATCTTTAAACGCCAATTTACAATTCCTGAAGGGCTTACCAGTTTTGAAATTATCCAGAGATTAAAATCTATTCCTGATATTTATAGTACGGATATTAAAATTCCTGCTGAAGGATCATTGCTGCCTAATACGTATCAATTTGAAAAAAATGAAAAGATTGAATCTGTTTTATCACGCATGGCGTCGGCTCTGACAAAAGTAATTGATGATAATTGGGCGGGGCGTGATGCAAATCTTCCGATTAAAAACACCGAAGAAGCATTGATTTTGGCATCGATTGTTGAGAAAGAAACAGGTGTTCCAAGCGAGCGTAAAAGAATTGCGGGTGTCTTTATCAATCGGTTGCGATTGGGCATGCCGTTACAAACCGACCCGACAGTGATTTATGCATTGACCATGGGACAGCATCAAAATGATGGGCAGGGACCATTGGGACGGCGAATTTTGACCAAAGACCTGCAAATTGATTCGCCCTATAATACATATAAATATTCTGGACTGCCACCAACACCGATTGCCAATGCAGGTAAAGATGCGATTTTAGCTGTTCTTCACCCTGAGGCACATGATTTTATCTTTTTTGTGGCCGATGGCACGGGCGGACATTTATTCGCTAAAACCTATGCCGAACATAATAAAAACGTCACAAATTGGCGAAAAGTTAGAAAAAATTGACATTTTGTCATAAGTTTAGTATCCCATTCGAACGATGGGTGAAAATAATAATAATCAATATGGTGTGTGGAGTAACTGGTTTAATGACGGATATCGTCAAGAGGCCTATGACCATTTACGAGTGCAGGCTAAATTTGAAACAGAATTTTTTCTGTCGTCCACGAATTTAACTGATGATGATACTGCACTTGATGAATGGGTTTTAACCAGTCAGGGGCAAAATATGCTTGTGGCGTTGGTTACTGATATTCAAACGCATATAAAGACGGTTTCCTCTTTTTCTCTGCCTGCACATGACATTCGTCAAATCTTATATAAAGATGCAATAGAAGGTTTGCGTTTTTCCCAAATGGAAAATCTTCAAGGGTTTAAAGAAACCTTTATGATACCGATGATTTCACATGATGTTGGACGATTGTTAGAAGGACGTTTTTTCCATTCTGATAATCCTCATGAAAATTGGATACCTCATTCACAATTAAGTTACTTGTTGTTAAAGGCAGTTTTGGACAGGCCTGATTATAAAGATATGCCTCAAAAATTAAAAAATCATTTTCTCTATGCCGTGGCGGGTCATTCAGGTGACAATGGTCAAACCTATATGTCTCGCGCCGTTCAAACATGTGACAGAATGCAATTAATTGGCCCCGAAGGTTTCTTTCGTGCGCTATCTTATGTTGTCTGTCTGATGGAAGGGAATATTAAATATCCTGTTCGGGAAAGTTATAAAAATGATTTGCCAGAGATGATAAAACACACATCTGTTTTATCTCTCATTGAATATTTCTCGCGTAACATGCGTCAGAATATAGGGGGTGAACACGTAAAATGGCAAGAATGTGTTGCCATTGAAAATGTAGCAATATTGATGATGGCCTGTCATGGTAACCCAGAACTTTATCAAAAAATCTTCGCGCCCGAACTAAATCAAAATGGTTCTTATGGCCCAAAGAAGCAAAAAATCCCTGATGATATTATGGAGGTTGCAAAAGATTTATATGATATTTATTCGGATACCTATCCTATGATATCTTCACAATTTGATGTCACACGAAAAATATTAAGCCTATTGCAATCACCCAACGGCTCGGCACAGCTGACCGATACCATGAAAATAAACATGAACAGAGCAATGGGTGTTTTAATGCATAATGAAAGACATTCCCTCTACCAAGCCCTTTGCCTCGCCGAAACCCTCCGCACTGAACAAGATGAATGTGACAGGGATGTTATAGCAAGAATTGATAATAACGCCCCACAATATATGCAAACCATTGCAAGAACAGCATCAGATTACTGCCCTTATAAGGCCTCGTCGAGTATCTTGAAGGTAGCAGGGTACGTATTAAATAGATAAATATTTGATACCATTTTTATTTATGCCCCTAAATATTCCTCTAATTATTATTTTAACACATCTATATGAGTTATTGCTTCTCTGACCCACATCTCAAAAACATGTCTATTTGAATTATCTAATGGTGCACCTCTAATTGCAGAATAAGAAGGGTCTTTTTTATTTTCATGAAGAACCCGAATGCTTAATCCTTGTGCTTTACCAATTTTTTTTATTATGCCTACATTCATTACTATAACTTTATCAATTTTCTCAACAGGCTTAGTTAATTTTGATAAAATGGTTTCTTTTACTTCTTTGAGATTAACTTGAAAATTACCAGTAAAGAACTCAAGCCAGTTACAAGATAAATAATCTTCTTGTTTGTATAATCGTAATTCAAAAAATGAGGGGTTTATACCTTTGAACTCGCCCTCAACAATCAGTTGCTTATCTCTAGGGCAACGCCTGGCTATGTGATTATCGTCGGGAATATTTGTAACTTTATGTTTCATATAGCCACTCAGAAAAACCGTTATTATCTATAAATTTTTCCAGAGCAAATGAATCACCACTATGTGCATAATATTCAAATTTATCAGCATTTTTTTTAGATACAATTGTGCAGAAAAGATTTTCCTCAATAAATTCTATATGTATTCTATCATCTTGATGAAACCAACTCGCCATAAAATTACCTTTTGCGCTAACTGAATAAGCAGCAGGTCTAATTTTTTTTAAAACAATAAATTTAAGAAATTCCAAAAACGAAGAGATATTTATTAGGCAACCGTCATAATTAAGATGTTCTGGATTAAGTATTTCAGCAACTTGTTTAACAATGTCTCTTCTTAGGCGCTCTGGTAAGTGCATAGATATAGATGAAGTTGCAATCATTAGATCTGAACGGTTAGAAAATATATTAACTTTATTAGTTTTATTTCCTTGCTCTGTAACTTTCTGACTTATTGCTGAAGTTGGTAATATTTCTGTAGACGTATGTTTTATTGGCGAGGTGCCAACCTTTCCTGATATTACCTTGTATCTTAATGGTATGTGCTCATTACCCTGTTTGAAGGCTATTCTCATCATGACACCTTCACAAATAGTTCTTCTGATTTTTCAGTTACGAATGCTTTGAAAAGTTTGTTCTTAAAAGTATGAATTTTTTCTAAAAGATTGAATAGTTCTTCATCCTTTTGAGGTATTTCTTTGTCTTGGAATACATCAATATTTAAAGAAAGGGCGGCATGATTTGGTATCAATGGCGGTACGGTTGCAGTAGTAACGCTGGCTTGTATGACGTTATCTAAATGAATCCCCATGACTGCTTGGTATCCTTCTAAAATGATACCATCAGGAGCCTTAATTCCAATATTTAAGAAATCATCTATATTCAATGTATCATTATTTAATCCATTAGCTGATAAGGGCACATCTATTCTGTTAACAGATAGGCAGGCCACCCTACTAATATCATGGCAACTTGTAAGAGTTTTAAATTGTTCCCAATAAGTACAAAATTCTCTAAAAAATACATCCCAGCCAGGATATGGATTTATTGTGGAAAGCGAAAATTTATAAGGGCTAATTATCATAATATAGTTTGTAAAAGCAGTTTCTAATCGAAACCCGCTAATCTTGCTAGATTGCACTTTATCAATTCTATCGGGCTGTATAAGTAAAGAAATATCGACGTCGATTTGATCGTGCTGACGTATGAAGACATTTTTCACTTTATTGGCAAATTTTTCCAACTTTTTATGCTCTATTAAAGAGTTAAAACGGATTTCTATTACTACTTCTACCAAAGGAGGCTTTTCATATTTCATAATGATTATTATACAAGATAATTTTTAAAATTGAAACCCTATCTCTTAGCTCTGGTTCCTTTTGATCTTCTATATTATAATTTACCCATAATGGTTTTTATAAGTTTTCCCCAATCGCTTGGTAAAAAGTATTTTCAAGTATTGTGCTGGATCCTTTACATCCTTTAACTACCTCTTTTGCCCAATCAATATATTCTTGTTTTCGCTCTTCTGACCAGTGGAGTGGAGGACTGGCCTTAATAGATTTTATGTTTGAAATTTTATCGGCAATCTTGATCATCTTCGCTCTTGGCGATTTATGGGGTGCATTGACGATCTGGAGGCGTTTACGCTCTGCTTTGGGAAGAGTGGTATCAATCCGTCACCTCTTTGACCAGATCGGCTATCTCTACTCCAAATTCAGCAACTAATTCATTGTAGCTGGTTTCTGTGTCTTGCAATGTGTCGTGGGGTAGTCATGTGGCTAATAATCAGGATCTATTCTTCGTTTGTATGCTCTACCAAAATTTGATCTATCTGAAAATAGTGATTTGTAAGGGAATATATGGTGGCGGCGGAGGGATTTGAACCCCCGACCAAAGGATTATGATTCCTCTGCTCTACCACTGAGCTACGCCGCCACAGAAAAGGGGTATTTGAAGCGGTTTTATGCCGTATCGGGTTCTTAATGTCAAGTATGGATTACTAATATAACTAGGCAACTTTGGTCTCTGCCTTCGTATCTGCCAGTCTCGATAGTCCTGTTCCCGTCATCCATCCGCCTCCAATGACCCGTGTTCCGATATAACAGACGGCGGCCTGACCTGGGGCAATTCCGTATTGAGGCTCGCGCAAATGAATTTCTGCTGATCCATCATTCTTGTTCATTAAGCTTGCGGGCATGGCGCGTGTCATGGAACGAAGTTTCACCTCGATATCCAATGCCATGTCAGGGCGTTTCATCAGCCAATTGAAATTTTTAAGGGTAACAATGTCACGTGCTAATGCTTCTTTGGGGCCCACAATAACTTTTGCTTCACTGGCCTTTAATCCAACTACATAAAGGGGTTCATTATTCTCACTGACCCCACCACCAATCCCAAGTCCCTTACGCTGACCAACGGTATAATGAATAATGCCATCATGTTTGCCAATGATGCGTCCATCGATATGAACAATTTGCCCTTCGCGTTTGGCCTCTGGTGCAATCTTACTGACAACGGATGCGTAATCACCATTGGGAACAAAACATATATCTTGGGAATCGGGCTTGGCAGCATTTACCAAACCAAGGCGTTCCGCGTGTTGGCGAGTGATATCTTTTGTCCAACCACCCAAGGGAAAGCGCAAGAAATCAAGTTGATCTTGGGTTGTTGCAAAGAGGAAATAACTTTGGTCTTTACCCATATCAATGGCACGGTGTAATTCGCCTTGCCCATTTTCTCCGACTAATCTTTGCACGTAATGACCTGTGACCATACAATCAGCATTTAAATCACGGGCAACTTTTAACAGGTCTTTGAATTTTACAGTTTGATTACACGTGACACATGGAATGGGCGTTTCGCCTTTTAAATAGGAGTCGACAAAATTATCAATTACCGATTCTTTAAAATTGCTTTCGTAATTTAAAACGTAATGGGGAAACCCACGTTCTTCGGCGACACGTTTGGCATCATAAATGTCTTTACCAGCGCAACATGCCCCTTTTTTAGCCAGAGCATCGCCGTAATCATAAAGTTGAAGTGTAATTCCAATCACGTCATACCCTTGTTCGTGAAGGAGGGCCGCCGCCACGGACGAATCAACCCCACCCGACATGGCAACCACCACGCGGGTATCAGATGGCAATTTGTTAAAACCTAATGAATTCATCAGCGCAATATAGGGAAGTCAGCTAAAAAAAGCAAATAATTTACATAAATTATCTGATGCGACTTCAAAATCTAAACCCAGTCTGGCTTTGATCCGGGAAGGGCGAGGATAAGGCCGTCTAGTTCTGGGCGCATCAGGATTTGGCACGAAAGACGAGATTTTTTGGTGAGGTTGAAAGCAAGGTCCAGCATATCTTCTTCCCCCTCTGATATTTCGCCCTCATCTGGCATCACCTTATCCCACCAATCGGGGTGAACATAAACATGACAGGTGGCGCAGGCGAGCGACCCACCGCATGCTCCTTCAATTTTATCCATGGTATTTTTAACAGCAATCTCCATGACTGAGAGGCCAATCGGCGCGTCAACTGTTTTGGTTGTTCCATCTAACTGGATAAAATGAATTTTGGGCATCACGTTTAACCTTTGAATAATCTTGCACGAAGTTTATTCCATACTTCTATAAAATGCTCAATATCCTTTTCGGTTGTATTCCACCCAAGGGATATGCGAAGGGGCGCACGGTCTGCACGACCTTCAACGCCCATCGCGGTTAAGACATGAGACATACGTGTTGTTCCACTTGAACAAGCGGCCCCTGCACTGAGGGCGATACCTTCGATATCAAAGGCCATCAATAATGTCTCACTCGCGACTCCATCAACAGTGCATGAAATTGTGTTTGATACGCGGTCAACATCACGGCCATAAATTCTAACAGAATTTGATTTTGAAAGTTCTGCTTCAATTCTATCTCTTAGAATAGACAATTTTTGAAAATCATTTAATTGGGCTAATGCAGCCTTTGCTGCCGCACCAAAGGCTGCAATACCAATGACATTTTCTGTTCCGCCACGGGCGCGTTTTTCTTGCCCACCCCCCTCAACAAGTTTTGGAAGTGAGGTATTAGGAGCAACAATAATCACGCCTGTTCCTTGTGTTCCGCCAACTTTATGGGATGATATGGTGATAAAATCTGCGCCAATATTTTCTCGTGTGAAGGGAATTCGGCCATAAGATTGAACGGCATCACAATGAAATAAAGCGCCCACTGATTTTGCAATTTTTGAAATTTCTAAAACAGGTTGAATGACCCCATTTTCATTATTGACCATCATCACCGAAATCAATGCGGGCGGATTTATACTGACCATTTTTTTTAATTCTTCAATATCAACAAGACCATCTGGGGTCACGGGGATAAGTTCCATGTGAATCCCGCAATCAATCGAAGACAGATGTTCAACGGCCGAACATAAAACGCGTTTTCCTGAAAATCCCTTTAGAATAGTGTTATTACCTTCAGTAGCACCTGAATTAAAAAAAACTTGCCCTGTTGAGACATCTAAACTTTCGGCAATAATTTTTCGTGCGGTTTCAACACGCTTTCTGGCTATTCTTCCAAAACTGTGGGTGGAGGATGGATTCCCAACATCGGTTAAAGCCAGCAAAATTTCTTCCCTAGCCTCAGGGCGCAAAGGAGTAGTTGCATTATGGTCAAAATAGGAATTTGGATGCTTCATATTATATAGATTTAGAGTGTGGATTTTAGGGTGTGGAATTCCAAAAAGACTAAAATTGGTATTTAATATTACAAAATATCCACAATTAAATCAATAGCTTATAAGAAATTTATAGACAAAGTTTAGTGGGCTGGTCTATAAAGTGCAAAACAAGTTAATCAAAACAAGAGTTTAACGGGACACAATGCCAGGAATTATTATTAACGGCCCTGCGGGTCGTATGGAAGCGCGATATTCTCACTCAAAGATGACCAATGCCCCTTTGGCACTCATTCTGCACCCTGCGCCTGACCGTGGTGGAAGTATGAACCACCGTATTCCTTATTCGATTTATCAGGCTATGGTTGCGCGTGGGTTTTCAACCCTTCGCTTTAATTTCCGTGGTGTGGGTGAATCTCAAGGTGTGTATGATAAAGGTGAAGGTGAATTGTCAGATGCCGCGTCGGCTCTTGATTGGATGCAAGCCATGAACCCGAACGCCCCTTATGTCTGGATTGCTGGATTTGCTTTTGGATCGTGGATTGGAATGCAATTACTGATGCGCCGCCCAGAAATTAAAGGGTTTGTCGCCGTTTCTCCGCCCGCCAATGAAATTGATTTTACATTCTTGGCACCTTGCCCACAATCGGGTCTTATCATCCATGGTGAACGCGATAATATTATTCCTGAACCTGCTGTTCAAAAGGTTGTTGAACGTCTGAACATGCAAAAGGGAATTAAAATTGATTACCGCGTTATTCCAAATGCCAATCATTTTTATAATGACCAAGTCGATACAATGATTGAACATATCCATGACCATATGAATATACGTGGTGTAGGGCAATTGGTTGGAATGCAAAAAGTGATTGCAGCCCCCGTTGAAGAGAAAAAGGCACGTAAAAAAGCAGCTTAGGCTTTAATGGCGGCCAATACCTCTTCAACATGACCTGCGACTTTTACCTTACGCCAAATGGCTTTGATTTTGCCATTTGCGCCAATGAGAAAGGTAGAACGATCAATCCCCATATATTTTTTGCCATACATTGATTTTTCAATCCATGTTTCATAGGCTTCACATATCTTGCCGTCCGTGTCTGATAGCAGAGGGAATATAAGGTTATATTTTTTCTTAAATTTTTGATGGGATAGAATACTATCTTTTGAGATGCCCACAATATCAACGCCTAATTTTTCAAACGCCTTGATATTTTCTGTAAAGGAACAGGCCTCCATCGTACATCCGGAAGTGTCATCCTTTGGATAGAAATAAAGAACAAAATCACGCCCTTTGAAAGAGGATAAGGATAATACGTCACCTGCGTCAGATTCTGCCTTGAATGCGGGGGCTTTGTTGCCAATTTCTAATGTCATTCTAACCTCTTTTTTAATTATTTCTTGTATAAAAATTGGCTTAATTTTAAGAGAAGTCAAGCGTATTTCTAAAAATTCTGTTATTGTCCTTTAATGATAATCCCTGTTCTTAAATTCTGTCATAAAACAACATTGATATTCTTTGAAATAGCAGTGGGGATTTTGCTATTATTTTTTGTCTTGGTGGCGGTTCTGTTTTGGAAACTTTCAAATGGACCTGTTGATATTACATTTGCAACAGACTCTATAAAAAAAATACTTGTTGCCACTGATGATAAGACGGATATTCGGTTTAGTAGCATTATTGCGGAATGGCCTAAATTTTCTGGGCCAATTTCAATCGGGTTAAGTGGTGTTGTTTTAACTGAAAATAAAATTCCAATTTTAAATATTCCGCAATTGGGAATTCGGATTGCCAAAACTCCTTTATTGATTGGTCAAATTCATCCTGAAGCCATAATTATCAAAGATTCAACGATTAAATTGCTTCGTACCAAAAATGGAGGTCTTCATTTACTCGTGAATGATAGTTCTAATCCTCTCCCTAAAAATCTCCCTCAAAAAACCAATATAACAATCAAACAACTGGGCGAGGCATTTTTTCAAGGTGGAACCCTTCCCGATTATCGACAAATTAAACCTCTCTCAAAACTTCAAAGATTTTCCGTTGAAAATGCGCGTGTTATTATCATTGATGAGGAAATCGGAAAGCGTTGGAATATTCCGACATTTGATTTCGAGGTTCTTAGAAAACCAAATCAATTCACAATCGTTGCCAATTATAAAGAGGATACAGGCCAGAACAGTAATTTTTCATTTTTATTAGAGAAAGATAAAAAGCTTGAGACAATTCGTCTATATGGTGAGATTGATAAAATAAACGCCTCAACTCTTGCGCGGTTGTTTCTGCCCGTGACTGCAGATGATGATATAAAATTTATTGTAAAAAGTAAGGTGGAAGGCCAATTTGATAAAGATTGGAATCTGGTGATGCTAGATGGAAAATTATCTTCTGATGAAGGAACATTGAGCCTTGATGGCCTATATCAATCCCCCCTAAAATTTTCTGGCCTGCAGGTTAATCTTTCTTTTGATAAAAAGACCAATAAAATTACTCTTCATGATTCACAGATTGGATTAAATAATTATATATTGAACATGAAAGGTGAAAAATTGATTGATAAAAAATCGTCTATTTTTGCTTTAAATTTACAAATGCCAGACATGTCCTTAGATGAACTTCAATCTTTGTGGCCCCATAATCAGAAAGACACTTTGGCTGCTGATTGGATAACTAAAAGAATGACCAAAGCAAAAATGAAGAATATCAATATCATGGTTCCAGTGGATGTTGATAATATCATGAATACGAATGCTGAAAAAATTCAAGCATCTCTTGATTTTGAAAATTTAACGGCGGATTATCGCGCACCCTTGACCCCTCTCTCTGAGGCAAAGGGAAGTGCTATTTTAAAAGATGATATACTATCTGTTGCACTTACATCTGGGAAAATTGGAGATATAGATGTCAAGCGCGGTAAGATTGATATTCCACACTTGACCCATCCAACATTGATAGGAGATGCCCTAATTGATGCGGATATGACAGGGAATGTGGCATCATTTCTAAATTATATTCGCCTTGACCCTATCAATCTGGGCGAGAAAATTCCACTTGATCCAAAAAATGTCAAAGGCCTAGCTACTGTCAACGGTCAGGTTTCGTTTCCTGCATTAAAAGATTTACCCAAAGATCAAGTCAAGGTCGTGGCGACTGTGAAAATGAATGATGTGGTTTTGCCAAAAATTGTCCGTGGGATGGACTTAACAGGAGGACCATTTGATTTGTCTGTGAATAAGGGAGTTGTTATTGTCTCTGGTAAAGGGGCATTGAACGCACAGCCTATTCAATTGACTTATACAGAACATATCGACCCACAAAATGCTCCGTTTATCAGCTCTGCTCAGGCGGAAATAAAGGCAACCAAAGATATTCGTCAGAAATTTGGTGTTAAGTTAGACGACTTTATGGAGGGAGATGTTCCTGTAAAAATTGATTATCAACAAAAAATAAATTTGGATGAAACGGTTAACATTATTGCCGATTTGTCGCCTATCATTGTTAAATTTGCACCGTTTAAATATAACAAACCAATCGGCCGAGGCGGTCAGGCATCATGCGATGTCATGATTAAAAAAGGGGATGTTCAGACTGTTAAAAATTTGAAAATTAAAATTGATAAAGCTGGCGAGGCTTCTGGCCAAATTGCATTCGGAAAAGTGGGTTCGGTATGGGATGTAAAGACAGGCCAATTTTCAAACATTACTTTGGCAGGGGCTAATAATTTTTCTCTGAATTTTAACCAATCTGCCCCTGATTTATTTGATGTGACGATAAAAGGAAAGCAGTTGGATGCGCGCCCGTTTTTAGGAGGGGCATCAGATAAGACGTCAGGCGGGACATCAAGGGTTAATGCGGTTGTTAACGTCTCACAAATTAAAACAGGCGATAGACCTGAACAGCTTTTAAGATCCCCCAGTCTATCTCTACGCACATCAGCAAATGGCGATGTGGCCTTTATGGATTTAAAAGGAAGCGTTGATGGTGGAAGTATTTCTGTGCAAATTTCTCCTAATTCAGCTGGGAAAACAACCCTTGCTATCAAGTCAGACAATGCTGGTTCTGCGCTTAAGACCCTTGATATCTATGATAATATAATTGGTGGACAAATGGATATTAAGGGAACGCAAATTACGGGGGGTGGTATTAACGATATTGTTGGGCGCGGGATGGTGACAAATTTTACAATCGTTAAGGCACCTTTTTTGGCTAAAATTATCAACTTGTTTTCTTTATCTGGATTAACGGAACTTCTTCAAAACAAGGGCATTGAATTTAAATCTCTTAAAACAGATTTTGAATGGAAAGACATTCAATCAACACGCATCATATCCCTTCGCAATGGGCGGACAACGGGTGCATCAATTGGTCTTACTTTTGGAGGAACTATCAATCAAGATGAAGATAAATTGGATATTAGTGGGACATTTGTTCCAGTATCTGAAATCAACAGTATCTTTAATAAAATACCATTGATTGGAACACTCTTAACGGGCGGAAAAAATGGTGGAATTATCGCTGCAACTTATTCTATGAAGGGCAAGTCGGAAAATCCAACCGTTCTCCTCAACCCTTTATCGGTTTTAACCCCAGGGTTTTTGAGATCAATATTATTTGAAAACGATCAGACGGATTTTGATTCTGATAATGATAAAACACAATCCAGAAAATCACCCCAGAAACGTAGTGTCAATAATTAGGATAATTTAAATTTAGGATAACCTAATCAAGGCATGTTTTTTCTTCCCCGATGATAGTTTGATATATCCATCACTCGTTAGATTGGACAGATTTATCAATTGCCCGCCATCGGTGATTGACACATCATTGACCTTTGCCCCGCCGCCTTGGATAAGTCGTTTGGCTTCGCCATTTGTTTCAACTAATCCTGATAGGCGCAGGGCATCAATGACGGTTACCCCTAAATTTAAAGTGGCCTCAGGCATAATAAAGGTTGGAAGGTTTTCACCAACACTGCCCTGCTCAAATGTTTTACGCGCAGTTTCTGCGGCCTCTCGTGCGGCGACTTCCCCATGGCAAATTTTTGTAGTTTCGAAGGCTAGAATTTTTTTGGCTTCATTTATTTCCGCGCCATCCAATTTTTCTAGTTTTGCAATCTCTGTCATTGGAAGAAAAGTAAAAAGTTTAAGAAATTTTATAACATCTGCGTCTTCGGTATTCCTCCAGAATTGCCAGTAATCATAGGGCGATGTCATATCGGCGCGAAGCCAGACGGCACCACCTTCGGTTTTCCCCATTTTCTGTCCCGATGCCGTTGTCAAAAGAGGGACAGTCAAAACAAAAAGTTCTTTCCCAATTTTCTTATGCGCCAAATCAACGCCGTTAATCATATTTCCCCATTGGTCAGACCCACCAAGTTGAAGATTTATTCCATAGGTCTGGTGAAGATGAAGGAAATCATATCCCTGCAAAATCATATAATTAAATTCAAGGAAAGTTAGGGGTTGTTCACGTTCTAAACGTAATTTGACTGAGTCAAATGACAACATGCGGTTGACTGTGAAACATGTGCCATAGTCGCGCAGGAATTCCATGTAATTTAGTTTCAAAATCCAGTCCGCATTATTGACCATGACCCCGCCGCATTTATCATCATCATATCGTATAAAAGATGCATAGTTTTGTTTGATACTTTCGATATTAGTATCAATATCTTCACGGGTTAAAAGGGGACGGGTTTTATCTTTAAAGGATGGGTCGCCAATCATCGCTGTCCCACCGCCCATCAATGTATAGGGCTTATGCCCACATTCTTGAAACCAATGCAACATCATCATTGAAACCATATGACCCACGTGAAGGCTTTTGCCCGTTGGGTCATAGCCACAATAGGCAGATTGACTTTTCTCAGACAGGGCTTTGTCAAGTCCATCAAAATTAGAACATTGGTGAATAAACCCACGTTCTTGCATAATGTTTAAAAAGTCAGATTTATATAGGGTCATGGTTTTTTTTTCCTTGTTTTTATGCTATCAAATGGGAATGACTTTGCCAAGACTTTACACAATTATCGGCCTTATGTCTGGCACGTCGCTGGACGGGGTTGATGTGGCTCTCATTGAAACTGATGGCATTGGTCATGTTAAGCCGCTTGGGTTTGGGTATTTCCCTTATGAAGAAAAAGTGCGGGCACAGATTAGGGCGTGTTTTGGTACAAAAACAAAAACACCGAATACAGAGCAGGCCGAGCATGATTTAACCCTTGCCCATAGCGATGCCGTTCAAAAATTTATGATAAGGAATCATTTAAGTGCCAAGGATATAGATTTAATTGGCTTTCATGGACAAACGATTACCCATGACCCAGATAATCAATTTACATGGCAATTAGGTGATGGGGATTTATTAGCACGTCAGACTGGTATCAAAGTCGTTTATGATTTTAGGTCAGCAGATATAGAGGCGGGCGGACAGGGTGCGCCACTTATTCCCATTTATCATTGGGCGCGTGCATCGTCATCACATATTAAATTTCCTGTGGCAATTTTAAACATTGGTGGCGTATCGAATATCACTTGGCTGGGGCGGAATGAGGGCGATATATTGGCCTTTGATTGTGGCCCTGGAAACGCATTGATTGATGATATAGTTTTTAAATCAACGGGTGAGCGTTTTGATAAAGACGGAGCGATTGCTAAATCAGGTCAGACTGATAAAGAGATTCTATCTCGATGGTTAGCACATGATTTTTTTCTGAAGGCTCCCCCTAAATCATTGGATAGGGGGGCGTGGGATGTAAAGACGATTTCTAATTTCCCATTACCCGATGCGTTGGCAACCCTTACCGATTTTACCGTACAAGCAATTGTAAAAGGTGCAGATTATTTTCCTGATCCAGCAACCATATGGTATGTGACGGGTGGGGGACGTTTAAACGCCGCCATCATGGACGGGCTTCGTACCTATTTAAAATGCGATGTTTATCCTGTTGAAGTACTCGGTTGGAATGGTGATGCGTTAGAGGCCGAAGGCTTTGCGTATTTAGCCGCACGCTCAGTTCTGGGTCTTCCCCTGTCTTATCCCAGTACAACAAATGTTAAAAAACCAATGACAGGTGGAAAAACTACGAAAGAATTTTAATGTGCTTTCCCTGCCTTAGGCTTAAAGAAATAGATACAGGCGGCAATTGCCACACACAAAACAACGGATGCTGTATAACGACTTAATTCTAAGCCGCCATGGTCAAGGGGCTTATCAAGAAAATCACCGACTACGGCTCCTAACGGACGGGTTAGAATAAATGCCGACCAAAAAAGAATGGTATGTGATATTTTTGTTTTATAATACGCGACTGCAATCATCGTCAATGATGCCCCAAATATCCCTGCTGCCCCAACATATCCAAGGCCTGCTGTATCGGCTGTCCAATCTCCTAAGGCTGTTCCCAAAGTTTGTGAGAACATAATTGTTACCCAATAGAAAATTTCGGCCTTATATGTCACAATGCTCTGAACGGAAACCGTTCCCAATGTTTTATACCAAATAAATAATGAAGCCAGTAAAAGTCCTAGCAAAAGCGCAGAGCCGCCTGCATATCCTATCCCCAATGACCTATCAGCAAAATCGGCCAATGTTGTGCCAACAGTGGTGGTGGCAATAATTGTTACCCAATAAATGACGGGGTGGAACGCCGTTGCTTTAATTTGCACCCAAACCGCCGCCAGAAAAATAACCGCAAAAATGATTGTACTTGTCAAATAGCCAAGACCCATCGACATTGATACTGCATCCCCGCCCGTTTCACCTAATGTTGTTGCTAAAATCTTGATAATCCAAAAACCAAGTGTTACTTCTGGGACTTTACTAAGGGCAATATCTTTTTGGGTGTTGGTCATTTTGATTTTCTTTGGTTATCATTACGAGTAACATTAAGCTCATGGCGAGTAGACATCAAGTGTAGTATGCCGCTTTTAAGTGTAAGTTCTTGCATATATTTCAATAGGGAGTATTAAAAATCTATATTTTTAAACAATTGATTTAATTGTATAATTTAAAATCATAATTAGTTTGTTTGTAGAAAAATTACATTTTTTCTGACAGTTTAAATTTTCATAATATAAAAATTTAGGATTGCCGATAGGAAAAGCCTGTATTCTTCAAAGAATACAGGAGTGGTAATCATTCAATCCTAATAATAGGAAAAATTTCCTTAAAAGTCAAGAATATAAAATAAAAAACTAAAGCCGTAAAAAGGAATTTAACCAAAGCACAGATCTTTTTTTCTCTCCTATACACTGCATAAATTTACTATTCTAGATTCCCTTATAATGCTTCGCATTCAGGGAATGACAGGGGAGTTTTTTAAACTCGGAGATGCAGAATAAAGGAGTTTTCTATTTTTTCTCCGCTTCTCCGTGTTAAAAATACAATTCTAAATTACCCTCACAGGCGGATAATAATGGGGGAGCGGAGTTAGAAAATGATAGAAAAAATTAGGCCGCTTTAGATTTATCGATTTTAATAGCTTTGTTCTTTTTGATTTCTTTGAGGAGGGCGTGAATTTCTTCGGCGGCCAAACTACGTGGGTCACTTTCAATCACACCTAATCCCTGCATGATGGATGACGCGAATGAAACGCGGTTGCCCAAAGATTGTTTGGCAACTTGAATGCCCATTTTATCTAATTTGTCCATGATGGTGCTGTTAAGATTTGATTTTGGGGGAACGCGGTTCATGACCAACATCAATGGGCGTTTTTCAGACAGGATAATTTTAAGGGTCGGCGCACATGCCCAGACATCAAGTGGGGATGGTTGCACGGGCATCAATACCAAATCTGCCAAACGAACGGCAATACTCGATTCACTTTCGGCATGGGGAGGGGTATCAATAATGATGAAATCATATTCTTTGGAGAGACGCGGAACTTCGCGCATCATTTTCCACCCTTGGGTCTGCATTAAGACGATGCGGTTTTTACGCCCCAATGTTGTGCATCTGACCTTATGCCATTCTGTGGTTGACCCTTGGGGGTCAACATCAATGACCAACACCTCTGCGCCATCTTGTTGAAGTGCGGCTGCTAATTGGGTTGAAAGAGTGGTTTTTCCTGCTCCCCCTTTATGTTGGGCAACGGTAATTACTTTTCCAGTCATGTTTTTGTCCTTTGGGAAGATTACTTGTAACGAATTTATTCAAAAAATTCAACTGTTTCACAACAAGCTGTTGCGAAAAGGGGTGGATTAAGGATAAAAACCTCTCATGAACAATTTTGAGACACAAATCCTGACGATTTCCCCTGAAAATCTGGAACAAGCCGCATGTTTATTGCGGGGTGGGGATTTGGTCGCTTTTCCAACTGAGACAGTCTATGGCCTTGGGGCGAATGCCCATGATGGCAAAGCAATTGCCAAAATTTATCAGGCCAAGGGTCGTCCAAGCTTTAATCCACTGATTTCCCATGGCTCATCATTAGAGATGTTGCGCGGAGAGGCTGAATTTGATGACAGGGCGTTGTCACTGGCTGATAAATTTTGGCCGGGGCCACTCACTATGATTTTACCACGTTCAAAAAATTGTAAAATTTCTGAATTGGCATCTGCGGGATTATCAACCATTGCTCTTCGTGTCCCCAATCATAAAGTGGCATTAGATTTAATTAAGGCAGTCGGTGTACCGATTGCAGCCCCCAGTGCCAATGTATCAGGAACATTAAGCCCAACCGCCCCCCATCATGTGTTATCAAGCCTTGGTGGAAAATTAAAAATCATTTTAGCAGGCGGAGCCACTCACTATGGGTTAGAGTCAACTGTTGTGGATTTATCGGGGAGTGATGTTGCAATTATACGGGCTGGTGCCATTACCGCCGAAGATATTGCCGATTGTCTTGGATGTTCTGTCACCTATCAATTGGAGGCTACTGATAAACCAAGGTCTCCGGGTCAATTGCTTCGTCATTATGCACCAAATAAAAGATTGCGTTTACGTGCAGTGGATATCGAAATTGGGGAAGGATTATTGGCTTTCGGTCAAACCAAATTTATGGGGCTTCGCGGGGGTGGATCAGTTAAAGATATTCCAAATGATCTTAAAATGAATTTATCCGAAAGCGGAGATTTGTTAGAGGCCGCCGCTAATTTATTTTCTTATTTGAGAATATTGGACGGGTCGGGTGCATCACAAATTGCAGTGATGGATATTCCCAATATAGGAATTGGGATTGCTATCAATGACCGTCTTAAACGCGCAGCAGAGAATTAGAACTAAAAAAATACAGGAAAATAACTTTAAACATTAGTATTATGGCTTGTGTACTGACCTTTTAGAATCTCTAATACATCGATTGGAGAAATCATTGAATACATTGATTTAGGAAAGGGGTTGGAATTTATGTCCATATTTTCTTCCACACTATTGGTAAATAAAGAAGAGTGTTGGCTGTAAAGTGGTGTTGCAATGCGCGGGGTTAATGCGGCCAATACATTAGACGTTGATAAATCAGGTTCAGATTTTATCACTTCAGGCTTTATAATTTCGGCTTTGGCAAGAATTGGTTGCGGTGCATCAACTGTAAATTTCTTATCAAAACGGGCGTATACTTGTTCAAGACTTTGTGGCTTGCCCGATTTATCATAGAATACACCTTTATTGGCATTAGCCGCAGCGGGAAACATTGCCGCAGCATTAGCATTCGGATTTTTATCGAGAGCATTTAAAAATTTTGATGCGCCATTGGGACCCATAAAATGCGCCATATATAATTCAGTTGCGCCAATATCTCTATTGGTTGTTTTTTCTAAATGCGATTTATTTTCTGCGGCTAATTCTGCCGCCATCAACGAGCAGAGTTCAGGGTCTTTTCGTAAATCTAAGATATCTTTTTTAATGGCACTACATGCAACTTTTCCATTATCTGAAATACTATCTGCCATATTTGATAGGCCATATTTATCACCATATTTATCAACCATCGATAACCAAGTACTGTCAATAAATTGGTAAAGTCCTGTGGCTGAACTGGTGGATGCTTTAACGTCTGACCTGAAACTGCTCTCAATTTTGGCTTGTTGTAAAAGGTATGAAAAATCAACACCTGTTTTAGTACTGGCATTTTGGATAGCGGAGGCAATTTTTGCCCCTGCTTTTTCGACAAGGCCTGCTAAACTTCCTGAAACGGTCTGATTTTGTCCTGTTAACATCATTTTCCCTTATTCTTAAGGGGTAAATTTGCAAGGGCTGTGCCAGTTAACTTTTTTATGATAATATTAAGAATAACAATTTAAAGGACGTTTTTCATGCCCACATATACCCCACCGATTGATGATATGAAATTACTTTTGAATAAAGTTTTACCTGTTGCACGTTTAGGGCGAGATGACTTGGATGAGGGAATGATATCAGCTATTTTGGAGGAGGCTGGAAAATTAGCCTCTGGTGTTCTTGCGCCTTTAAATGAATCGGGGGATAAGGAAGGGGCAACATGGTCAGCTTCTGGTGTCAAAACAGCGACAGGATTTAAAGACGCTTATAAAGAATATCAACAAGGGGGATGGAACGCCGTTCCTTTTGATCCTGCATTTGGTGGGCAAGGTTTACCATGGGTCATGTCATTTCCTGTTCAGGAAATGTGGCAATCTGCGAATATGTCTTTTGGGCTATGCCCCCTTTTAAACCAAGGAGCAGTTGAAGCCTTACTTCATCATGGCTCAAAAGCATTACAAGATACATATTTATCCAAGTTGATTTCTGGGGAATGGACGGGGACGATGAATTTGACCGAGCCACAAGCAGGGTCAGATTTAGCATTATTGAGGTCAAAAGCCGAACGTCAAGATGATGGCACATACCGCATTTTTGGTCAGAAAATTTATATCACCTATGGCGACCACGATATGGCAGATAATATTATTCATCTTGTCTTGGCACGTTTGCCTGATGCGCCTGAAGGTGTCAAAGGCATATCTTTATTTGTCGTTCCAAAATTCTTGGAAGATGGCAAACGTAATGATGTGAAGTGCGTTTCTATTGAACATAAATTGGGCATTCATGCATCTCCTACTTGTACCATGCAATTCGGCGATGAGGGGGGAGCAATTGGATATGTTGTGGGCTTAGAGAATGAAGGCCTTAAATATATGTTCACGATGATGAATAATGCACGGCTTTCAGTTGGGCTTCAAGGGGTTGCTATTTCTGAGAGAGCATTACAAGCAGCCATTTGGTATGCTGCAGATAGAAAGCAGGGTAAGCCTTTGACAGGGGGTGAGACGGTTACCATTGATAATCATCCCGATGTAAAGCGGATGTTACTAACCATGGAAAGTTTGACCATGGCGGGGCGAGGCATGGCGTATGAGGCCGCCTATTATCTAGATAAATCCAAGGCAGGGGATAAAGTCGCACAAGCACGGGTTGATATCATGACCCCCGTAGTAAAATCATGGTGTACCGATAACGCTGTTGAAGTAGCATCGATTGGCGTACAGATTTACGGTGGAATGGGATTTGTTGAAGAAACAGGGGCAGCACAATATTATAGAGATGCGCGTATTTTGCCAATTTATGAGGGAACAAACGGAATTCAGGCCAATGATTTAATTTTCCGCAAAGTCCTTCGTGATAAAGGCGAAGCTCTGAAAGCGTGGGTTTCAGATATGAAGGCTGATGGAATGAATGACAAGATAATAAAGGCCATCTCTGTTTTAGAAGATTCTACAAAGGGCGTTTTTGATATTTCTAAAAACCCTGATGATGTAGCAATCATTGCCGTTCCTTATCTGAACTTAATAGGAACGGTAGCAGGAGCAGTCATGTTAGAGAGGATTGCCAAAGTGGACGAGACGAAAAGACCTGTGGCTGAATTTTATAACTCACATATCTTACCCAAAATATATGGATTGAATAAAATTATTGTGCCTTAAACTCTACGCCATCTGCCCCAGGAAAAAGCTTATCATAGATTCCGCGCTCTTTTAACCTATCAACAAACATTTCTCTCTCTTGAGACCGTTGATTAACAGAATTGACGTTACACTCCACCATTGATCTTATCATATTTCCTTCAAAGACATTTAAGTTGGAAGTTGGATTTTTGCCAAAGTAATTAGCAAATTTTGTTCCATAGCATGTACAAAATTCTTCGTAATCTTCAACACGAGTAGTGACTGATTTTTGCTTACAATCAGTGTACATTTTTCCCGCCATCGCAATGCGATTAGGACATTTTTGATTGGCATCTTCGCGTAACCAATAAGACTGAGCGTTATCACCTCTTTTACGGCGAAGTTCAAGATAAGTCATTCCAACACAATCACATTCATATCGTGTACTCATGATAGTATCAGCTTTACAGTCATCTGAAATTCTTAAGGCTTCCTCAAGTTGCTGATCAGTAAAATCAGGCAGAGGTTTTTGTTGCCCAACTTGCCCTTTAAAAAAATTTGCTGTCTCAGCAAATCCAGATGAAGAGATAATTGATAAAATGATAAAAAAAACGAGAGCAGATATTTTCATGCGATTCAATATGCCCTAATCAACGCGCCATAGCTATCGTAGGTTTATCAATAGATTTGAGACTCTCAAGCTTTTGAGCCATATATAAGGAAATTTCAGGCGCCAATTTCGGGTTGCGGAGGGCAAAAGCAATTTGCGCCTTAATAAATCCAATCTCTGAACCGCAATCCAACCGTTCACCTTCGAAAATATACCCAAAAAATTCTTGGTCGTTAATCAATTTAGCCATAGCATCGGTCAATTGAATTTCCCCGCCTGCCCCTGTTTCATGTTTATCAAGATAGGCAAAAATTTGTGGCTGAAGGATATAACGCCCGAAAATCCCTATATTTGATGGGGCAACACTTGGGTCTGGTTTTTCAACAAGGCCTGAGACTTTTAAAATATTTTCATCACGTGAGGCGATTTTAAATACACCATATTTTGATATATCTTCTTTTGGGACCTCACAGGCAGCAACAATATTTCCGCCAACCTTATTATAGGCTCCAACCATTTGCTTAAGACATCCTTCAGTATTTAATACGGTATCATCGGGAAGAATAACGGCGAAGGGGTCATTGCCGATTAAATCTTTTGCACACCAGACGGCATGCCCCAAACCCAAAGGGCTTTCTTGTTTAACAGTTTTCAGAGACCCTTTTGGTAATTCCATTGCGCGGATTTTTGCGATTTGCTCGGACTTATTTCGCTTTTGTAAAGCATCCATTAAGGCGGGGACATCTTGGAAATGCTGAATTAAAGATTCTTTGCCGTCACTGGTCACGAAAATAAATTCTTCTATTCCTGCATCAACCGCCTCTTCAACAGCCAATTGAATGAGGGGGCGGTCAACAATCGTTAGCATTTCTTTGGGGATAGCTTTAGTGGCGGGAAGTAAACGTGTGCCTAAACCTGCAACAGGAAAAACGGCTTTTTTAAGAGGTTTTATAAATGTCATGATAATCCTTTTATTGCGATGCAATATTATTATAGCCTAAAGACGGTTAATAACAAAATAAAAGAAAATTGTCTATGTAAATAACCCAACTAGGAAGATTTTGGCTTATGCGGGTAACCTTTAATAGTTTCAGGGGAAATGCACCTTAATAGGTCCCTGATTTCTTGGCGGGCTGAAATCGTTGATAATGTCATCTGGTGAGATTGATCTTCTTTTAAATCCAGTAACGTCATGCCTTTTAAAAATAATTCTCTGAAAATGACTCTCTCACCAAAGCCATGTGCCAGACGAAAATCAAATAGATTGGCAATTTTTTGTAAAATTTCGCCAACCTCACGTTTGTTGCGGGCATCAAGTGACGATAATCGGTTACGCATCACAATCCAATCAATAGATGACCCGTCCCGTTCTTGGCGAATATTTTTTTGCTCTAAAACCATGCGGGTATAAATAGATGGGCCTTTGATATCTTGGGTATCGGTTGAAATTCGAGCCAGAACATCTAAATCAACAAAAGAATCGTTCATTGGCGTAATCAATGTATCAGCATAAGAATGTGCCAATTGACCCAAATAAGTATCTGACCCCGGTGTATCAATCACAATGAAATCGGTTTGAGGTTTTAATTCATCAAAGGCCAGTTGAAGAAAATCGTTATCTTGTTGTTGTTGCTCTGACGTTGTTTCAGCCTTGCTTTTTTCAATTGGAAAATGCAAGGGGATGGGAAGTGATAATTTCTCTTTAACACTATATTCAAATCTATTCGCCATATAGCGTGAGAACGTTCCCTGACGGGCATCCAAGTCTATTGACCCGACACGATACCCAAGGCGCAAAAGTCCAATAGCCACATGCATCGCGGTGGTCGATTTCCCCGATCCCCCCTTTTCATTTCCCAGAACGATAATATGAGCATTTTGCGACATTAAATTTCAAATCACGACATTTTTACTATTTAAGCACGAACACCCAAAGACAGAAAGGGGGGAATTTGATATAATCAAATCAAATACAGGAGAATATTATGGATCGACCTAACCAACCTAATCAGGAAACGCAGAAAATTATCATTAAGACTGTTCGTATCACAGGGTTTATTATTCTTTTGATGGGGGGGGGTGTTTTCTTTAATTTGGGAGGGATTGCCAATCAAATTGGGTTTTCCGATGATGGAGCGCATCATTTTATTGGTGGTGCAATCGCAATTTTGGGGATGATGGATATTATTTTGGTTCCGCGTATTCTAGATGCAGCATGGAATAAAAAGATGTAAATACAAGTTAGGAATATTATATTTTGTCCAACATTATCAAAAAAAGACTATCCCAACTCCGCGAAAAATTAAATGAATCAGGCGTTGATGGATTTATTGTGCCGCATACCGACGAATTTGGAAGCGAATATCTGCCCGTTAATTGTGAGCGATTGCAATGGATAACAGGTTTTACGGGATCGTCAGGCTCTGCAATTATTTTAAAAGACAGTGCCGTTGCAATGACCGATGGCAGGTATACCATTCAAATGAAAAATCAGGTTGATACCAATTTATTTGAACTATGCGATATGATGTCGGTGTCGATAGGCGATTGGTTGGCATTTAATGCCCCCGCCAAAACTATCATTGGGTTTGACCCACAACTTTACACGAAAAAACAATTTGATTTATTAGTTGAGAAAACTAAAGACAAACAAATCAGTTTTAAGCCAATGCCTCAAAATCCGATTGATACAATATGGATGGATAGACCCACTGCGCCTTTAGGGATTGTTGAACTTTTCCCTGATGACATTGCGGGGGCAACATCACAACAAAAAAGACAAAAAATTGCTCAACAATTGGCCGCTGATAAAATTGATTCTTGTATTTTGACCCTTCCCGATTCTATCTGTTGGTTATTGAATATTCGCGGGTCTGATATTGATTTTAATCCTTTAGTCTTATCCTATGCTATTCTGCACAAAGACCAATCTGTTGATTGGTATGTGAACGCGGAAAAAGTTCCGTCTATGGTTAAGGATGCGCTGGGGGGGGATATTACTATTTATCCGTTTGAAGATTTTACAGAGGCCCTGAGACAACTCAAAGGAAATATTCAATATGATGATGATCGGTCATCAATGTGGATTTTTAATTTATTAGACGAGTCAGATGCGGATATTGTCCTCGGCAAAGACCCCTGTATTATGCCGAAGGCCTGTAAAACTCATGCGGAACAATTGGCGATTAAACAAGCACATATTCGGGATGGTGTTGCCCTCACTCGGTTTTTATTCTGGTTCGAAGCACAAGATTTATCCTTGGGGCATATCACTGAAATGGTCGTTGAAGAAAAACTAGAAGAATTTCGCCGTGCAAACCGTACCTATCGTGGCAAAAGCTTTTCAACCATAGCAGGCTGGGCAGAAAATGGGGCAATCATTCATTATCATGCAACGCCTGAGACTAATAAGGTCATTCAGGGCAATAATTTTTTATTGTTGGATAGCGGTGGGCAATATGAATATGGCACAACTGATATCACCCGCACAATTATTGCGGGTGTCGTCACCCCTGAAATGAAAGATAGATTTACCCGTGTAATGAAAGGCCATATTGCCCTCGCGCGTGCCAGATTTTCAGCCGAGACAATTGGGGCATCACTTGATAATTTGGCACGCCAACCCTTAATCGATGAAGGATTAAATTTTGCTCATGGCACGGGTCATGGTGTCGGATGTTATATGTGCGTTCACGAAGAATCGTCATCTATCTCCCCGCGTGGACAAGCACCCTTTAGGCCAGGGATGTTGGTATCGAATGAGCCGGGATATTATAGCCAAGGTGAATTCGGTATTCGCCATGAAAATTTGATTCTATGTCAAGAAGACAAAGAAAAAAATGAATATTATTTTGAAACAGTAACCGTTGTTCCTTTTGATATGCGCGGGATTGACTGGGATTTAATAACTGATGATGAGCGTGAGTGGTTAGATACTTATCATCATTTTGTATTGGACACTCTCACACCATTTTTAGACGAATTGGAATTACATTGGTTAGAAAACACCTTGTTCCCCAAAGAGAAAACCGAGCCAACCGAAGAGGAAATTGCGTTTAGTTTTAGCGCGTATGATTAATAAAAAACACTAAAACAAGAGGTTAATCTTTATGAACTTCTCTTTCCTGTTTCCAATATTTTTGTTATTACCATTCGTGGTAATAATCTATTTTGGAATATTTTTATTTAAAGGAAAACATAAAGGGCTTCTATACTCATTTCTTTTTTATATTCTAATTGGAATTATAGGAACATGGACTATTTTTCAATCTACATCATCAACGGGGGCGTTAGGTTTCATAGTACTTCCTTTTTTCATGACATTTGGAGCCACGGGAATCTGGGTTTTTGAAAACTTTAAGAACCATAGTCGAAAGTCATTAAAAATTTTAGGATGGTTGGGATTAGTAACTGCTCTTTTATGTTTGGGTATGTATGGGTATTCAGGGTATATACAAAAAATTACTACTCAAACGAAAATTAAAGAAATGCGAAGAGAATCTGATGAGTCAAATCGATATCAAATTCAATTAAAAGAAAAGTTAAAATCATTTGCTGGCGATAAATCACTATTTTTATATCATGAATTGAAAAATCAAATAAACAATCCAGTTGCCTTGAATGTAATAGCACAATTCCCTGAACTATCTCAGGATGATTTAAGAGGTCTTTATCAAGGTAAAAGAGCATCTGTTATTATTATACTGCAAAATAAATCTACTTCAGCCAATTTAATTGAAGAAATTTATAAGACGACAGATAATAGGGATTATATTTTAAGTGCTTTGATTTTAAACCCATTAACACCAGAATGGATATTACGTGAGATGTTTACAAATCCTAGCAAGACTTTCACTTTTACTACTTTTCACCATTTTTATGCTCAAAATCCCTCTACTCCAAAAGATATATTAATGATTATTGCAAATACAAAAAGCCAATGGACAGTTTTGAAAACCCTTCAGAATCCTAATATTGATTGTTCAATTTTACAAATTGCCAAAGCTAGTTTGCCAAATACAGATAATCCAAATGATTCAGAAACTTTGCGTTTAATAACTGAGCGTGAAGCACATTTGTGTCACTAAGATTTATTTTCAATATGTTTTTTCGGCATAATAAGGCCACAAGATATAATAGCCTTTAAGCCCTCATCAATCGTCATATCAACGCGGCGAATATCTTTTTCTGGCACAATAATTAAATATCCAGATGTTGGATTGGGTGTTGTTGGAACAAAAATGTTGTAAAAATTTTCACCTAATACATCTTTTAATTCACCTTCGGTTTTTCCTGCTAAAAATCCGATTGACCAATTGCCCTCACGGGGAAATTCAACCATGACAACTTCACGAAATGCTTGGGCTTGCTTTCCCATTAGCATCTCAAAAACTTGTTTTAAGGCGTTATAAATGATTTTAACAAGAGGAAGTCTCTCCATAATATAATCAGATACACGCAATAACATTTTTCCGATAAAATTCCGCGCAAGCCATCCGACCAGAATAAAAAATGTGGTGGCAACAATAATGCCTAATCCAGGGATTGAATTTTTCCCCGTTAAATAAAGAGGAATAATTTGTCCGACTGTCTCATCAATCCAAATCAGAACCGACCACACAAAATAAAGGGAAAGAGCAACGGGTGCAGTCACTAATATGCCTGTTAAAAAACAATCGCGGATATAGGAGAGAACACGCGATTCCTTTTTTGTATCAGGAGACAGGGGAGAGGGGTGATTCGATGGGCTGGTCATAACGGAATATTAACGAAGTTCGTTAAATTTCATAGGGTTTTATGATGGAGCATGGGTTTGCCTCTTGATTTTGAACTTTATTTGCGCTTTATTACCGCAACTCAACATCTATCAGGTTGCGCCTGTAGCTCAGTTGGTTAGAGCAAGCCGCTCATAACGGCTTGGTCGGGGGTTCGAATCCCTCCGGGCGCACCACATTTCTTCTTAAAAGAAATCTCTTCATATATTCAAACATAATCATAAGTTAGCATAATTATACCATTTAATCATCCCTTGGAACTTTTATAGGTTTGGCGTGTTGGATGGGCAGATTAAATTTATGAAAGGGATTATATAATGAATACTAAATTTGTATTATTAGCGGCGTCTGCATTAGTCATGCTTCAACCAACTTTATCTTTTGCTGAACTAGAAAAGTCAGAAAATGAGGCTAGATCAGAAGCTGCAAGTAGTGGTGAGATATCCAAGGATGCTAAAGAGGCATGGAAAGATATAAAACATGATGCAAAAGAAGTATCGAAAGAAGTAAAAGCATTTTTTATTGGAGAAGATGAATCTATTCAACCAAAAGAAATGACCTATCTTCGCGTTTCGTCCGCGTCTGGAATAATTGGTTCAAATGTATTTAATTATAAAGATGTTCGTGTGGGCACTGTAAAAGATATTATCGTCAATTCTTCTGGTCAGGCCAATATGGTTATCATTGCTGACGGTGAATTTCCTGGTTTTGATGGCAAGCTGGTTGCTTTTCCTTTTGCAGATATCACAAAACAAGAAGATTCTGGTGACGTGATTGCCCCGATCTCTGAGAAGGCCATAGATAGGGCTGTTGAATTTAACTATGCCAAAGGCACAGAAAAATCAAAAGTCCGATATATGCCTAAAGGAGGATATAGCGTTTCTAAAATACTTAGTGGAAATATTCTGTCTTCAACAAACAAAAAAGTTGGAGTCATCGAAGATATTTATTTTAAAGGCGGAAATGCCAATATGATTATTATCGGCTTTGATAAGGTCATGGGCATGGGCGGTAAAAAAGTTGTGACTGAATATTACCCCACAACCATTATCAATGATAAAAATAATCTTGATATAAAGCTCTCTGCCAAACAATCCTCATCACTTGCTCATTACAAATCTGTAGTGAACGAATAGGTTGACTTAAAATTACCACTTATTTTTTAACACGACAACATAGGAGAAAATTATGAACAAAGACATTATTCAAGGAAATTGGAAAGAACTTATAGGCGAAGTTCAAAAAAAATGGGGTAAACTAACCAATGATACTTTAGACCAAATTGAAGGAGACCGCACAAAACTCTCTGGCCTTATTCAAAAAAATTATGGGTTAGCAAATGATGCAGCGGACATGCAAATCTCTGAATGGGAAGAAGGACTTTCAAAAGCTCAGAAAAAAGCACACGAAGATGCAGCCTAATTTTCATTAAAAAAAAAGAATCCCTTCTTAAAAACAAAGAGGGGATTCTTTATTTTTGATTTGAATAATAAGTCATTTAAAAACAATATGGTTTATAAGGGGAGAAGACATGGAAAAGAAGGATAACATCACCAATAGTGATTTAGACCATCAAAAAGCAGATATTCTTAAAGAAAATCAGCAGATTGTTGCTCATAGCTTAAAGAAAAAACAAGAACATGTTGCTATCAATCTTTTAAACACTCAAAATGAAAATGTTGGAGCGATTAAAGATAGTCAAGAGGGAGCCGCACTGGCTTTGAAAGAGTCTCAAATTAAGGCAGCGGCAGCACTTAAAATTTCGCAAGAAGCCCACGCAAAGACTTTAATGCATTCGCAGGAGAAATCGGCGGAGAAAATTAAAAGTAAAGATCAGGTTTTATTTTGGATGACAGGCGGATATTCAGTTGAAGAAAAAGATAAGGACGGCAATGAATAATAAAATATACATTATAATAATTATGTGTGGGATTTTTATAACCTCTGGTGCATTCGCTGAAGATTCTGCTCAAGCCTCAATAAAAACTATCAATAAAAATATTCATAAAAATTATATAAGTCTTTCATACGAAAATGATTTAATAGGTGGCGGGTCTGATAAGTTTTATACGAGCGGAATTCAGTTAAACTATTTTAATGTTGATAAAAAGCCCCCTAAGCCCATTAAACGTCTGGCCGATTCATGGATGGGATTTGATGTAGGGGATGCAACGGCAACATCCTATACGTTGGGACAGAAAATATTTACACCACGAAATATTTCAAACCCTAATCCTCAATCGAATGACAGGCCTTGGGCTGGCTGGCTCTATGGTGCTGTTGGTTTGTCAAATATATATCCAACTCATGTTGATCATTTTGGATTAACGTTGGGGGTTATTGGTCCAGCATCTTTGGCCGAACAAACACAAAGTTTTATTCATGAGCAAATTACAGATTCGCCAGAACCACGTGGTTGGAATAATCAATTGCATACAGAGCCTGGTCTTATCCTGTCATGGGATAGGCGATGGCCAATGGTTATTGCTGCTGATGTCGATGGATTTCGGCTTCAGGCAGAGCCAAATATCAGTATAGCTGTTGGCAATGTTTCATCCTTTGCAGGTGTTGGTGGGACATTGACATTCGGTCCAAACCAAAAGCAATTGCAGGACACTCCCCCACGATTACCTCCTGCAATGGCAGGGACAGGATATTTTGATACACCCGATAATCGTGATTGGGATTGGTATTTATTTGCAGGGGTGAATGGCCGTGCAGTTGCACGAGATATTTTCTTAGATGGAAATAGTTTTAGGGATAGCCCATCAATCGATAAAAAGAATATTGTTATTGATTCGAACGCTGGCCTAGCCGTTACCTATGGTGACACCCGCATTTCCTATACAATTGTCTATAGAACGAAAGAGTTTTATGGACAAGACGACCCCGCTATATTTGGTTCTATGTCATTGACCCGTCGCTTTTAATTTGTAATGGAACTTATTTCTGTCTCAGCGATTGGTGGAGTACAATAACTTTAGGAGATTGATATGGATAGAAATTTTTCAGGATTATGTTTATTAGCATTAGTGTCTTTCTTGATATCTGGGTGTTCAAATATGAATGACAGAGATCAGGCAATGGTATCTGGTGGAGCCATTGGCGCAGGAGTTGGTGCAGTCGGAACTGCTGTTACAGGCGGATGCGTGACTTGTGGTGCTGTCATTGGTGCAGGAGTTGGAACAGTTGCGGGTGCAATCGTTCATAATAATAAGAAATAATTGATATAATTTTTTTAAGGAGACGATACGATGAAACAATTCTATAAAACCTTGAGCGCCATAACATTATGTATGCCGCTACTGTTACCTCTTCAATCAGCTAAGGCGTATACACTTCCTCAAGGGTTTGAAGAAGAAACCTATATGGAGTATGAGCATCGTGAACCCTGTCAATTTTATAAGGTTATTCCGAGTAGGCTTTTGGGAATAACAGGATGTGAAACTCTTGAAGAAGATACTATTATTCAGGGGGATGGAGCTGTCAGGTTGCTCCCTGTTATTGCAACTTATGTCATTTATTTTGGTTTTGATAAATCCGATATTAGTTCCAATCAATTTAATGTTATCAATCAATTATCGTCAGAATTAAATACCTACAACCCTTCTCAAGTTACAGTTGTTGGACATACTGATACATCAGGTAGTGTAGCATATAATAAAATCTTATCAGAAAAACGTGCAGCAGCCGTGTCAAACGAATTGACCAAGCGTAAAATTGCCAATTTCTATTTGGATGAAGGCAGTGTAGGTGAATATGATTTAGCCGTTGAAACGCCAGACGGAGTGCGTTTGCCTGAAAACAGACGCGTTGTTATACAGTTTAGAAAATAGAATATAAAAAATAAAAAGACAAAAAGATGGAAGGTGTAAATTACGCTTTCCATCTTTTATGTAACCATAGCCAGTGGGCAGGGTTAGCGCGTATCCAATTTTCTAACATGGTGTGAGACTCAGTGATAAGAGTCATATCGTCTTTTGTTAAATCCAGTGGTTTATGAATAGTCACACGAAATTTGGCATCATTGCCCAATCGTTCAACCTGAACGGGGATTAGGGGGCAATTGAATTTTTTGGCCAATTGGATAAACGCCAAACTGGTCATTGCGGGTTGGCCAAAAAATGGAATCTCAATTCCTTGGTTATATTTTTGGTCAATCAGAATGCCGATACGGCGACCTTCTTTTAATGCCATAATGACTTGGCGCATGCCTTGTGATGATTTTGGATAGGTGCGTAATGTGCCATCCATCGATCTACATTTATCTAAAATTCTTTTAACATACGGATTATTCGGGGCACGGTATATCAAATCAACATCGATATTTTGTTGACGTAAAGATGGGGCAGAAATTTCCCAATTTGCCAAATGCCCAGAAAAGAATATGGCAGGGGAATTCGGTGTGGTGGGAATATTTCCTAAATTTTCAATACCAACCAATTCGCTTTGGTTCATGTAGAGTTCCGTAAGATGGGGATATTCAGCAAAAAGACGACCTAAATTACCCCACATTTCTTTAACGATACGTTTTGTATCGAATTTATTATTGACCCCTAAAGACCTTTCAACATGACGCAGAGCTTTTCGGGATGTTAATAAGCGATACGCAACGTTTTGACCAATAAAATTACCGAGACTTGAAGCGGCTTTCGAGGGCATAACTCTGAATAATGCCATCAAGCTATAGACCAAAATAGCCTCTGCAAAATACCTTATTTTCTTCATGTTTTTGGGCTTGATTCTAGTTTTTCTTTAATGAATTTGATAAGGCCTTGGGGGTCATCAAAAATAATTTCGATAGGAAGGACATCTATCAATAATTTTTTTGAAAAATCAGGAAGCCTGACATAATCTTTTTCAGTCGTTAAGAGACGAGCTTTTTTCTCTAATGCTTCATCAACTAATTTTGACATATCATGCATCGTAAAAGCGTGGTGATCGGCAAAAGCATGAAATCCGATACAGTCTATTTTTTGTTCTTCAATCGTTGCCTTAAACTTCTCTGGAAAGCCAATTCCACAAAAGGCAATATAAGGCATCTGTGGCAAATCAATTTTATCGCGCACATTTATCTTGGCATGGAAAACGGGTTTTCCATCTGGAATTTTAGAAAGTGAATGTTTTTCATCGGTGCCAATAAAAATAAATGCATCTGTTCTGTCTATTCCATTTTGAATCGGTTGGCGCAGGGGGCCTGATGGAATGACTTTCCCATTTCCAAAACCCATACGCCCATCCATTACTGCAAATGAAATATCCTTTTGTAAGTCATAATTTTGTAACCCATCATCCAACAGGACGGCATCTGCTCCATTAAAAATAGCGGCATCTGCCCCCTCATAACGATTGCTAGCCACATAAGTCGTTGCATGATGAGCTAGTAATAAGGCCTCATCCCCCCAGAAGACAGCATTATTGCTATTATCAACTCTTTCAGGCCCTTTTATTTTCCCTTTATATCCCCGTGTTACAAAAGCGGGAGAAAGGAAAAGGTTAGTCTCACGAATAAGTTTCATCAGAGCAATGGCTGTTGGTGTTTTACCGCTTCCCCCTGCGACTAAGTTACCAAGGCATATAACGGGCGCCGAAACATTCTTAGGATGTGAATGGTCGCGATGAAAATCTGCGGCACGTTCATAAATTCCTGATAAGGGCGTGAGCAAAAGAGATAGTAAAGAATTTTGATTGGATGAGTACCAGAATTTGGGAGTCTTCATTTTTAAACTATGCTTTCAAGAGTGGCAATTCCGCAAGGAGAAAGATGGGTTCACATTCTTCAATCACTTGAGTGAGGATTGTCTTTTGGCTTTCTGCGAAACTATACCCTTTTTCAGAGAGTTTTTTAAGTGCTTCTTTGTCAGAGAGGTATTCTTTTAAAACAGTGGGTAATTTTTCTGGGGAATCAATGCAATAGGCGGCTTTTTGGGCGTCCATTGGTAAATAAATATCCTGTAAATTCTGAATATGGGGGCCATGAAAGACTGCTGACCCTAATTGTGCTGCTTCTAATGGGTTATGACCACCACCTCCATCTTTGCTGAAACTACGTCCAATCACGGAAAGGGGGGATAGGGTATAAAATAATCCAAGTTCTCCTAAACTATCGACCAGATAAATATCTGTTTGACTATCTGGTAAAATCTTTTGTTCAGACCGTAAGGTCACAGAGAGCTGATAAGATTGTAACGCAGAACAAATCTGATTTCGTCTTTCAGGGTGGCGGGGAATAATAATGGTCAGCAAATCTGGAAATTTCTCAAGAAGTGAGATGTGCGTCTCGGCGGCTAATTCTTCTTCCCCTGCATGGGTGCTGGCATAGACCCAAAGGGGACGACCCAGTATTGCTAATTTTAAAACATCTAAATCTTGCGGATCAACAGGAAGAGGGTTGGCTGCAAATTTAATATTGCCTGTTGTCACAACACTTCGCGCACCGAGGGATAAAAAATAATTTTTATCTTTATCGGTCTGAGTCATGATGACGGTAAATGATGAGAGAATATTTTCAATCATCCCTTTGGCGCGCGACCAATTTTTATAGGATTTATTAGACATTCGACCATTGATAAGAGCCATTGGTAAATGACTTTTCCCAATTTCTGAAATTATTGTCGGCCATAATTCAGATTCTGCCCAAAGGATAAGGCTAGGATTCCAATATTTTAAAAACCGTTTGACCCATTTGGGTCTGTCCACGGGAAGATATTGATGAAAGGCGCGCTGTGGCAATCTTTTTTCAAGTAAGGCGGCACTGGTTTTTGTAATAGATGTAACCAAAACCGAAGCCGATAAATTCTGTTTCAAAAATAAATTGATAATGTAAAGCATCGATTGAGCTTCACCAACACTGGCCACATGAACCCATAAAAGCGGCCCATCTGGGCGGTCAAGACTTGGCATCCCGAAACGCTCTGATAAACGATCAGCATCTTCCTTACCATTTTTTAGACGGTACTGAAGCAAACCCATTATAATGGGTTTGCCAAAAGTCATCGTCTGTCTGTAAAACCATGAAAGTGTCATTCAAAAATCAATCAAAACTATAAAAATACTAATAAAAAATAATCAGGCCCTAAGTTATAGAGCCTGATTACAAAAATTCAAATATATTCGTACCTAGACTGTTAGTTACAATTTGCCCCAGCAGTATCACAACATTTAGCTGGATTTTTCCCATCTGATACACATCCTGGGTTTGGACAAATAACTTCAGGCGTACCACCAGCAATCTCTACACCTGTTGGAACACCGGGGGCGCATTTTTGTGGAGCGGATAATTGGCTTAATGGTGCCGAAACTGCCGCAAATAATTTCATATCATCAAATGTTGTTTGAACACTTTGATTGGCTGCTTTAGCACCATAAATAGTCCCCAATGGTGTCGTCGCCGACCCTGTTGACCCCCAAGGACCAGGACTTCCGCAGGCGGTTGGAAATGCACCGCGATTATAGGTTGCAATATTTTGAAGCGTTCCAAGTAATTGTGATGGCAAATCAAGGTTACCACAGCGTGCCGCATTCCAAAGGGCAAGCATTGCACCGCAATTATTTATTGATGTTCCGCTCCCTGCAGATGTATGTGCTCCGCCTAATTGATGATTAAAAGATGATGAAAGATAACTGCTAACTTTCGTACCATAATTAAATGCAGTCCCTTGGGTAAAACCAACAGGAAAACCACTCGTCAAAGTTCCAAAACATCCAAGAGCAAAGACGCTATCAGGCTTGGCAATCGTTGCTTGCGTAATCATAATTTCGCGCTGGGCTTCCATCCAGGCTTTTTTCTGCATCGTTGCCATGAATGCTGGGTCGCAACCCGCCCCAACTGAAGGTGACGCGCATGCATCCTTTGCTTGTAGTGACACTAAAATAGGAAAAGAGAGTAAAATCAAAAAAGAAAGGGATAAAAAAGCTTTTTTAGATAAAAACTGACAACAAAAATAAGACTTAAAGGACACCATATAACAACACTCCATCTAATTTGGAACAAGACCCCACCACAAGATCGCCTTAACTCTCTTATTCTACACTAGAATCGGGATATTTTGCAAAACAAAAACGGCTATTCACCGTTAATATCAATATCTAAGATAGACATATTGAGGTCGTAGGAAAGTTCGCCTTCGTCTTCGTCTTTATATAGAACGGCAATAAATTCACCATTCAGAAGGACTTCAAGGGAGTCCTCAACTTTACGGTCACGAAGAGTAATTCCTGGGTTTCCGAATTTTTTTTGCAAATAATCTTGGATTTTTGCGACTTCAGCTTTATCAAATGCCATTTTTAAATTTCCTTTATCTTAATAATGGGTTCTTTTTAACGGTTAAGCCCCTATCAGTCCAGAAGAAATCTTCTGTTCAACCATTTTGCACAATTCTTTGCGGTCTTCCGACCCTGTGGGGGTAATAATATCCAGAAAAGTAAGGCGGATAACGGCCCCCTTCGTTTTCATGAAAATCCAGATATGTGGGGCAAAAACCATATCGGCGTACCATGCGTAAAGGTCACGGCTTTCTATCGTAAGGGGTTTACCATCTGTTTCCAGCAATTCAATGATAAAGGGCTGAATAGGAATGGGGGATAAGACCTTAGCCCCATCTTTAGGAAGGGCAATTGAGAAAAGGCTCGATTTAAAGGGCATCATATAAGTACCGTTTGTCGATGTTCCCTCTGGAAATAGGATAAGGCTTTTTCCATCTTTGACCATATCTTCAAGTGCATTGGCAACTTTTTTGGCTTTGGATGATGACCGACTGATAAAAGCAGTTTGTTGAAGACGAGCCAGTAATCCAATAACGGGCCAGCTTGCAATATCATCTTTTGCTATAAAGGATGCCTTAAGGTATGAGCCAATAATAGAAATATCAAGATAGGAAATATGATTGCTGATATAGATGATTTGCCTATCATGAATAGGGGTTCCAACTATTTCGATTTTAATTCCTAAAATAACACACATTCCCTTATGCCAAAATTGTGGAATAATATAAGCGGAACGACTTTTGCAAAATAGAAAGACCACGAATTGAAGTGTGAGGAGGGGAATAGTCCAGATAAGAATTACAAAAAGTTTTAAGGGAGCAATTATATTTTTCATCAGCTTTTCTATCTTTATTTTTTGTTTTCTATTACATTCTTCTTGGCATAGTGCTTGGCATATTTCTCGGTCACATTTTGTGTGGGAAGAATAATACAAACATCAATATGATCCAAGGTCTTATCAATATAGGCACCTTGCCCGATATAAGCCCCCAATCTTAAATACCCTTTGATAAGAGCAGGAAGATTAGAGAATACACGCCGCGCATCAAGCTCATCTTTACCTTTTAAGTGAAAATTTTTTGTACAATCTGGTGTTGCCAGCACAGAGAGATTAGCAGGAGGGAAATGAAAATGGTGCAAATAAGATAATTCATTGATGATTTTTTCAGGGTCTTTTTCATGAAAACTGGCGCACCCAAACATTAAATCAAGCGAGTGGGTTGATAGATAATCTGCAATCCCCTGCCACAATTTTTGCATCACATATTTTGTTCTATATTCAGGAAGAACACATGACCGTCCTAACTCTAAAAGTTTTCCACCGTTCCTTATAAGATAAGAAACATCAAATTCATGAGATGTAAAAAAATCTAAATCATTGGGCATTTTCTCACGTCGAAATAAACGATATGTTCCAATAATTCTGTCTTCAGGATTGATGATAGATTCATCAATGACAATCAAATGATCAGCATAGTCATCATATAAATCAAAATCACGTTTTTGCGATGCAACTTCTGGCGGAGCAACAACATTAAATTCTTCATAAAAAATTTTATAACGAAGGCGTTGCGCCGCAAAAATTTCTTGCTCTGTCTCAGCAATACGAAGAGTGATTGATGGCTGTATAACAGATGAAATAGAAGGTGTTGGTTCAACGAGGGAATTGGGTTCAGGGGTATTCGAATTTGAAATCACGCGACACCTGTTTGTGAATATATTTCAACGATGCCATCATCATGAGGTTGACGTTAAAGGTCAAGGGAACAATGCAGATAGCCACCAAGATTTTGTGCTTTTGGATGAGTTTTAAAAATTCACTTGACTTTATCTAAAATTTTATGTAAATTAGAGATATAAGGTAGTTTTAATGTATGGGTTTCAAGCTCGGTGGTCAAAAAGTAAAGTTTGTGTGAATTAAGGTAGTAACGCAGTTTTGAGGAAAACGGCGGAGATTGAGTGGAAAAAAGAGTTTAGGGCTTAATTTTCAAAGAGTATAGGTTTTTAACAGTTTTGGTTTTCTGGTACCCGTAACTTCAAAGTCCGCCTTTTGGCGGATTTTTTTTCAGTCTCAGACTTGACCTCCTTCCCTAAATCATTTTTATACTAGCCACACTTGGTTAATGTAAATTTTTATGTTTTAGGAAAATGATGATTCAGTCCACTCGCCTTAATGTTTCAGGCCACCCCAGTTTTGATGCCCATGAACAAGTTGTTCATTTCGAAGATGCCGCGCTGGGGCTTCAGGCGATTATCGCTGTGCATAATACTCATTTGGGTCCCTCCCTTGGGGGCTGTCGCGTTTATCCGTATTTTCAGTTTGATGATGCTGTAAATGATGTTTTGCGATTGTCAAAAGGGATGACGTATAAATCCGCCTTGGCGGGGTTGCCATTGGGTGGTGGGAAAGCTGTTATTATAGGGAATCCAAAATTGATAAAGTCAGCAGATTTTATGTCTCGTTTTGGTGAGGCCATTGAATCTATGGGCGGTTCCTATATTACCGCCGAAGATGTTGGGTCAACTGAAAATGATATGATTGCGATTTCAAAATCAACCAGTTTTGTTGCTGGAATCCCCTCTGAATTAGAAAGCGCAGAAAAAGTTGCAGGAAACCCATCCCCTATTACCGCCTATGGAACATATTGCGGAATAAAGGCTTGTGCCAAAACAGTCTTTGGAACCACAAATTTAAAAGGGCGCAGTATTGCTATTCAAGGGTTGGGTGCGGTTGGTTATGCCTTGGCACAATATTTGGCTAAAGATGGGGTTCAAATGATTGTAGCTGATATGAACACTGAGACATTAGCACGGGCAAAATCTGAATTTGGAAGTTTGCTAACTATTGGTGATGTTACAACCATTCATGCCAATGATGTTGATATTTTGGCACCCTGTGCAATGGGTGCAAGTTTAAATGATAAAACAATTCCTGATATTCGCGCTAAAATTATTGCTGGAGCCGCGAATAATCAATTGGCAGAAAATCGTCATGATAAATTACTGATGGACTGCGGTATTTTATATGCTCCTGATTATGCAATTAATTCTGCTGGTATTACCAGCGTTGGCTATGAATATTTTGATAGAACAGGTCGTAATCCTTACCCCTATCCTTTAACACGCGATAAGCTTATTCAGCATGTCGAGAAAATTTCCCAAACTTTGGAAAATATATTTCAAATCTCAAAATCTAAATCAATTGGGACGGGGGCTGCTGCTGATCAATTGGCCGAGGATATTTTTAAATCTAGCGATACCCATTCGGCAGTAACTGGGACCAGTGCTGCGTAAGGTGACGATAGGATAAAGGTTCAGTTCGCTCATACAGATTGGTTGGATTATCAAGTTGCTGTGCTGACTGTCGCCCGAGGGCAGAAAAATTTGTAATAATTTCTGATCCATTGGGGAGATATTGAAGGTTTCCAAGAGGTAAACTAAGAGAAATTCCAGTATGAATGTTTGTTTTTCCGCCATATATATCAAGGTCTTGGCGATTAGATGCTGAAATAAAACTACTAATTTTAACGTGGTTTAGGAATTCATTTGAAATTTTAAAACTGGCTCCTATGTCACCTGCTAAAAACCGCCCGATATTTGTTTCAAAAGTTATTCCTGTATTGGGGACTTCGTAATATCCGTTAATAAACCCAGTCAGTATACGATCACCATTTAAACCCAGTGCAGAAAATGTCATTGGGTCACGTTTAAAAGCTAAGGCCGTCTCCAACCCAATCGCCCAATTACTATCAAATGGACGATATAAAACTTCCCCTGATAATCCCATATACATTTCTTCCAAATATCCGATACTGGATGCCGCGTATATATCCTGTCCGATAGTGGTCAATCCCATAAAATAATTACGTTCAAGAAGGACGCGGTTTTGTGTAAATTGGTCAATATTTTCGCGAACGGGGAAAAAATTCCCTTCTCTTAGGCTATTTAATTTATCCAGATTATCTGAGAGGTTAAGTCGAAGTGATTGATAAGATATAAAATTCTTTCCTATATTTTGGTGAACACTTCCTATCAATCCTGTTCTATACAAAAGTCCAGAATCTTCCTCAGAAAGTGAAGCATCATTTTGTAAAGTTAATTGATAATGATTCTCTCTCATTGGATTTATAATTTCGCTTAAAGATTCTGCCCATGGCAGTGGAGATTTTGAATATGAAATGAAACTAGACTTCCAAATTTCTTCAACACTACCACGATCAGCCATTGCTTTTTCTAAGTCAGCTCGGTTGAGAGAGATAGAATACCCATTTAATCCATATCCCCCGACATGAAGTAAAATTTGATGAGGATGACCTGTGGCATTTTTTAATAAAAATGTTGCAGCCTGACCAATTTGTAAGGGGGTCGATAGATGTTCATCTAATCTTAGATTAGCCGAAATAGTATTTTCATTTATATGGATGTGGGACAGCCCAAAATTTTTCTCAGTGGGTGTACTCTCACCTATTTGGGTAGCGGAGGAATTTGATAATGGCCATTTGCTTGCATTCCCCGTAAGGCTTAGCCGAGCCATAACAGAATCATTTCCTGCATATGACATTCCAACATCAACCCATGTTAGGGGACGATAGGAAAACCCAACTGACAATGGTGCGGGGGCTTTAAATTGATTATCAGCGTTTTTTTCTGCTTTCCATCCGTCACTACTCCAATCGGCCTTTAATGAAAGCCCCTCAATGGCTGTGGCATATTCAACCCCTCCAAAAATGCCCATATCCCCTTGAAACCAGTTAGCGGGACTATTTGGGCTTTCACCATCAATATGTCGTTGTTTATTTCCCGATAGGTTGTTGAATAAAATTGGATTTGGCAGTCCTCCGCGTGTTGCCATTCGCCCCCAGCCAAAGCCCATGGTAAAATCAAAATTCTCATATCGTTTAGACATCGCCAGATATTCCGCTGCCATGCGTTTATGTCCAAAGGCAGATTGTACGCCTACAGAAATTTGTGGAACCAATCGACTTTCCTTATAAATCATCCATTTTGCATCAAGACTAGGATAAAGATGCGTTGCTTCTGAATTAAGATTTTTAGATTCTGCTGTTTGACGAAGCCCCAAATAAAGTCTGTTTGCTATCTGAAATCCAGCTGTTGCATGGGTATAGTTTTTTTCTCTGGATATTGTAGATCTTATAGTTCCCAAGGGGGACATGCGCGCTGATGGAATTATATTTAATCCCAATTCACCAGTCATATTTGATGTTGGGGAATAGATTTCTCTCCCGAAACAGGGGGCTATCAAAGTAAAGTTGGCGATCACAAACAGGGAGCAAAAGCTCAGTGTTTTTTCTGTCAATTTTTTATACCATATTATTTTAATTGTATAAAACGAACATGAATGAAATACGTCTGTATGTCAAAATGAACTGTTAATTATTTTGGAATAGTTTAATATAATGCAACCTATACGGTTAGAATCAATTGTTTATGAAAAAATATAGCCATGAAATCTGACTACGAAGCCATTTTTAATTCTTTAGGGACAGCGGTCATTAATTATAATGAGGCGGGAAAACTCCGCAGCGCGAATAGAATGGCTAATCTTCTTATCCCTGATTTACAATCAAAAGTTCCGACCCTTAAAATATTTATCGATTTTTTATACGAGCATTCAATTCATAGTGACAATGAAGGTATATTAGAGACGTCTCAATTTGATAGAACCTCCAATACTATTTTTTCTGAGGTTATCAATTTAAATGAAGATAGATTTTATCTTGTTCGTGCAAGGACTAACTTAGATAAAAGTGTCATTATTGAATTTTCAGATATTTCTCAAGTTAAAAATAATGCTGATAATATAAAGATATTAAATCGACAGAATAAAATATTAGTTGAGGCAATACAAAGCTTGCAAAATGGGGTTTTTATTGCTGAATCTAATGAAAATCAAAAAATTATTTTTATGAATCAATCATTATGTTCTATTTTGGGATGTCCGATTGAGGATGTTATGGGAGAATCTTTAGATGTGTTTTTATCTGAATATTTTTCTGATGAATGGATAAATATTAAAGAAACAATTTCGAAAGATGGTAAGGGGCGTTTTTGGAGACATACGATAGATAAGAAGAATGAATCACAATGGGTACTTCTTGATTTATCAGCGGATCTAAATTGCGGTCAAGGTAAATTGATTATAGGTTTTTTATCTGATGAAACCCAAAGTAAATATCAAGAAAGCCAACTTCTTCAAAGTCAAAAATTAGAAGCGATGGGTAAATTAGCAGCTGGCATAGCCCATGACTTTAACAATATTCTTTCAATCGTTGACGGCTACACACAGCTTTCAAAAAAGGCTCTGAAACGAGGGGAAGATATAGATTCATATTTCTTGCGTATTCAACAGGCTGTTACCAGAGGAAGTGGGTTAACCAAACAACTCTTACTCTTTGGTAAACACCGCGTCAGTGAAAATAAAACGATTGATGCATGTTTTCAATTACAAGACATTAAAGGTTTATTAAAGCCCTTATTGGGTGCAGATATTGAATTGATGATTGATATTAAAGATTGTCCAATTCATATTCGGGCAACGCCAGACTCCCTTTCACAAATAATTATGAATTTGGCTATTAACGCTCGTGATGCAATGCAAAGTAAAGGGAATAAAATAAAAATAACGTTAGAAAAAGTTGAAAAAGATAATGGTCATTTTGCCTTGTTTAAAGTTGTTGATTCAGGGACAGGTATTCCCCCAGAGATTATAGGCCGTATTTTTGAGCCATTCTTTACCACGAAAGAACAAGGAAAAGGAACAGGTCTTGGCTTATCCATGGTCTATGGAATCGTCAATCAATTGAATGGAATAATTGATGTTGAATCTGTACTAGGGGAAGGAGCAACATTCTCACTTTATATTCCTATCACTGAATTAGACTCTCATTCTGAAGTTAAACAAGAATTAGTTTCTAACGGCAATGAATTAAAGGGAAAAACTATTTTGATTGCTGAGGATGAGGTGGATTTATTACAAATCCTGAAATTAGCGTTTGAAGAAATGGGAATGCATGTTTTAGCAGCTGAAAATGGTATAAAAGCGCTAGAAATTCAAGATGAACATGAAGAAAAAATTGATTTCCTTTTAACGGATATGGTGATGCCCCGTATGGGAGGGTTAAAATTAGCAACACTTATCAAAGATGTAAGACCAGAAACGCGTATTATTTTCATGAGCGGGTATCCAGTTCGAACTGAAAATGCAGATTTAAAACTACCCGATGATGCCATTTTTGTTGCCAAACCAATTCATTTGGATTCTTTACGCGATATTTTGATGAGCGGCCTATCGGGTAAAATCATTCAAAATTCTAAAATATCAACATGGGAACATTAAAAACTAAAACATAAAACATAAAACAGTAGGAGAGAATAATGCCTAAAACCGAGAGTCTAGAAAAATTGAAAATATTAGTAGTAGATGACCAACCAGATGCGCGAGCGATGGTTCGCGCCATGTTGTCCGATATGGGGATTACACAGATTTTTGAGGCTTCAGATGGAAAAGAGGCTCTTTCATTTGCTGATGCGGCAATTGATATGATTGATATTGTGATTTGCGATTGGAATATGCCGAAATTAACAGGTATTGAATTATTAAGACAGATGCGGTCAGTCATGCCGGATTTACCATTTTTGATGCTGACAGGTCGCAGTGATTTAGACTCTGTGGCTGAGGCAAAATCAAGTGGTGTCACCGCCTATATCCGCAAACCATTTTCACCCGCTAATCTTGAAATAAAACTTAGGGTTATTAAATCAAAATTGGATTCATCAACCATAGCATCCTAATATTTCCTATTCCTATTTATGCAGATAAGCATTGCATGAGAGCTTATTTATAGTACCATACTTCAATGATTTATGATGTTTGTATAATAGGCGGGGGTATTAATGGGGCAGGAATTGCCCGCGATGCATCTGGACGTGGATTAAAAGTTTTGTTGCTTGAGGCGGGTGATTTGGGTGGTTGTACGTCTTCTAATTCATCAAAAATGATTCATGGCGGACTTCGCTATCTTGAATTTTATGAATTTGGCCTTGTTCGGAAATCTTTGGCTGAACGCGAAATATTGATGCGGATTGCCTCGCAAATAGTTTCCCCCATGCGCTTTTGTATCCCCCATCGTCACGCTGTTCGGCCTGCATGGATGGTTAGGATTGGATTATTTATCTATGACCATTTAACGCGGATGAATATCCTACCAAAATCAGAAAGCCTTAATTTAGCAAGTCATGAATTTGGTCGCGCCTTAAAAAATAAAGCTGGAACTGCCTTTGCCTATTCCGATTGTGCAGTTGATGATGCGCGTTTAGTTATTTTAAATGCGATGGATGCTAAATTTCATGGCGCAGATATTCATGTTCAAACGCCTGTTCAAAAAATTATACCCCGTGATGGTCAATGGACCATTGAAACTGCGAAGGGGCAATTTCAGGCCAAGATGATTATCAATGCCGCTGGGCCGTTTGTTCGGGCATTTCTTGATGAAAATCGATTATCAACACCCGCTACGCCCAAGTTAAAATTAGTTCAGGGAAGTCATATTGTTGTTCCTAAATTATATGATGGTAATCACGCCTATCTTATTCAATGTGCTGATAGACGGGTTGTCTTTGTCTGGCCATATCTGGGCGATTTCTCATTGGTGGGAACAACTGAAACTGTAATTGAAGGCGACCCGCATCAAGCAAAGATAACAAAGGCCGAGACAGAGTATTTGTTAGGGATTGTTAATAAAGAATTTGAAAGACAGATAGCACGGGTGGATATTGTTAGGTCATTTAGTGGCGTTCGCCCTTTATTTGATGCAGGAAATGAGACGGATGCCCGTAAAGTCACTCGCGATTATAAATTAGTCATCGATGATCATCAGGGAGCGCATATATTAAATGTCTTTGGCGGAAAATTAACAACTTATCGCCCATTGGCCGAAGAAGTGGTTGATATGTTGCACCCTTATTTTAGAGACATGAATCCTGCTTGGACAGCGACCAAAGAATTACCAGTGATTGATTTTAAATTCGAATTTAATGATAAAACACTTTATCATTTTATTCAGAATGAATGGGCTAAAAATATTGATGATGTCTTATGGCGACGAACTAAATGGGGCTATCATACTAATGAAACCCAACAAAAAATATTGAAAGAAAATTTTGATAGATTATTGATTGAAGCAGAAGAAAATGAAGAAGATTCTATCTATTGACCAAGGAACAACCAGTTCACGAGCCATTGTGTTCAATGAGTTGGGCGATGTTTTATATTCATCGCAAAAAGAATTAAAATTATTTTATCCTGAAAATGGATGGGTTGAACAAAATCCAGATGATATTCTATCCGATACCTTGGCCTGTGTTGATGACTGTTTAAAATATCATCCTGATGTGATGGCGATTGGTATTACCAATCAACGTGAGACAACAATTTTATGGGATAAGGAAACAGGGAAAGCCATTTATAACGCGATTGTTTGGCAAGACCGCAGAACAGTAAATTTTTGTGCTTCATTAAAATCAAATGAAGTGATGGTCAGGGATAAAACAGGTCTTCGACTTGACCCGTATTTTTCAGCCACAAAAATCAATTGGATTTTAGAGAATATTGAAGGGGCGCGTAAGCGTGCAGATGCAGGAAAATTATTGTTTGGTACGATTGACAGCTTTCTCCTATGGCATTTAACGCATAGAAAAATTCATGCAACCGATATGACCAATGCATCCCGAACGATGCTGTTTAACATTCATACTTTAACTTGGGATAATGATTTACTAAATTTATTTGATATTCCAAAATCTTTGCTTCCTATTGTTAAAGAAAATGTGGCTGAATTTGGAACCTATAAAAATATCCCAATCATGGCCATGGCAGGTGACCAACAGGCCGCCTTAATTGGGCAGGCTTGTATCAAATCAGGAATGATAAAATCAACCTATGGAACGGGGTGTTTTATGTTGATGAATATAGGGGAACAACCCAAATTATCACAGCATCAATTATTGACCAGTATAGGTTATATGGTGAAGGGTCAGATTGCCTATGTGTTAGAGGGATCAATATTTGTTGCGGGTGCAGCCATTCAATGGTTACGGGATGAGATGAATTTTTTTGAGCATTCTGATGAAACTGAGCATATTGCAAACTCTGTCAAAGATACGAATGGCGTTTATTTTGTTCCTGCCTTTACGGGGATGGGTGCTCCATATTGGAATCCTGATGTGCGCGGGGCCATTTTTGGGCTGACCCGTGGGACAACTAAAGCCCATATTATTCGTGCGGCGTTAGAGGCTCAAGCTTATCAGACCTGTGATTTAATGTTAGCCATGGAGGCCGATTCAAGAATAATCCCCTCTGTCTTAAGAATAGATGGTGGTTTGGCACACAATCATTTTATGACACAATTTCTATCAGATATGTTGGAGGTTCAGGTCGATATACCCAAATCGATTGAAACGACAGCTTTGGGGGCGGCCTATCTGGCAGGAATTGGTGCTGGTATTTTTAAAGATTTAGATGATATTGCATCCAAATGGACAAACAAAAAATCCGACTTACCAAAAATGACAACAGATAAACGTGATGAATTATATCAGGGCTGGAAAGACTCAATTCAAAAACTATTATAAATATAATGACAAAGAAAAGAGCTTGAAAATGAAATCTTTTAAATTAGTTTTAATTATATCATTGTTCCTAAATTTTATAATATCTTTTATATCAAATGCTTCTGCAGACGATACGCCTTCCCCGATAGTCGTTGAATTATTTACGTCGCAATCATGCTCATCTTGCCCGTCTGCTGATAAGGTTCTGGGCGAACTAAAAGATATTCCAAATGTGATAGCTTTGGGGTACCATGTGACTTATTGGAATCATTTGGATTGGAAAGATACGCTCTCTCTTGAATCTTGCACACGCCTTCAGAATGATTTTAATACAAGCATTGATTCAAATCGAGTTTATACGCCACAGATGGTTATCAATGGCGCAGAGGAATTTATAGGGTCTAACAAAAGAAAGGCGCTATCATCGATTCAAAATGCGCAGCCAATTATGCCTATTTCTCTTCATCAAAATGCAGATAGTATTGTTGCTGAATTACCTATTTTAAAAGAAAATTCTGGTTCTCTCAGTCTTATTTTGATTGGCTATGATACCATCAAAACTCAGAATATTTTAGACGGTGAAAATTCAGGTGAAGTCGTGGCCTATACAAACCCTGTTCGCTTTATTGATTATCAAGATAATTGGAATAAAAAATCTAAAACTGTGATGCTTAAAACAACTTCAAATATAACAGGTGGATATGTTGTATTGATTAGAGAAGGGCGAGCAGGAAAAATTATTGCCGCAGGTCGTCTAATTGGTAAAGGATTATCTACTTCTCACGGAAAATAATGCGACCTTTTGTCAGGTCATACGGGGTCATCTCAACCACGACTTTATCACCTTGTAAGACACGGATACGGTTTTTACGCATTTTTCCAGCCGTATGAGCCAGAATTTCATGGTCATTCTCAAGTTTGACACGGAACATGGCGTTCGGCAAAACTTCACTGATAACACCTTTGAATTCGATTAAGTCTTCTTTTGACATTTTTTTCCTGATTTTGTTTAAATTCTGCGCTCTTTCTATAGCGAATTGAAAAAAAATGCAATGGGATAATCATATGGTAAATGTTTTCGGGAAATTTCCCTTGGCAGATGCGTTATTCTAAGTTAAAACGACCCACTTGAATATGTGCGGGCGTGGCGAAACTGGTAGACGCACTAGACTTAGGATCTAGCGCCTTACGGCATGGGGGTTCAAGTCCCTTCGCCCGCACCATTTCTTTTCGATTGATGATATAGAAAGCGAATTTTAAACATGAAAGTATCCGTATTAAAACAAGATGGTCTATCCCGCGAGTTAGAGGTCACTGTCCCCGCCGCAACCATTTTGAAAACTGTAGAGGCACAATTATTGTCCTATGGTAAGACCGCAAAAATTCCGGGTTTCCGTCCAGGTAAAGTTCCTATGCCGATTTTGAAAAAACAATATGGTCGTATGGTATTGGGTGAAGTATTGGATAAAACAGTTCAAGACAGCATGGCCAATGCATTGCGCGAACAAGATTTGCGCCCAGCCATGCAACCAAAAATTGCTTTAAAAGATGGCGAGTCGTTTGATGAAGGAAAAGATTTAACCTACACAATGACATTGGAAGTATTGCCAACATTTGATGTGATGGATTTATCCAAAGTTAATGTTGAAAATCCAGTTGCCAAAGTCGAAGATAAAGTTGTCTCTGAAACTCTTGATAGAGTAGCAAAAAGTAACCGTAGTTTTGTCAAAGTGGAAGGTGACCGCACAGCCAAATTAGGTGATGTGGTTGTTGTCGATTTCAACGGCCAAACCAAAGAAGGTGTAAGCCTTCCTGGTATGTCTGGCAAAGATATGAATGTTGAATTAGGCAGTGGTCAATTGATACCTGGTTTTGAAGAGCAATTGGTTGGTCAAAAATCAGGTGCACATACCCATGTTGATGTAACGTTCCCTGCAGATTACGGCGTCAATGAATTGGCAGGAAAGCCAGCCATGTTCCACGTAGATATCAAAGAAATTCGCGAAGCGGCGGAACCTACAATTGATGCAGCACTTGCTGAAAAATTGGGTTTTGAAAATGTTGACACCCTCAAAGATGCGGTTGTTAAAAATATTACCGAGGATTATGCTCAACTCTCACGTCTGCGCCTAAAACGGGCTTTGCTTGATGCGCTTGATGAGCATCATGCATTCGAACTTCCTAAAACGATGGTTGAAATGGAATATGATTCCATTGTCAAACAAATGGAACAGGAAAAGAAACAAGCTGGTGGTGAGATTTCTCAAACTGATAAAGATGAATTGAAACCTATCGCAGAACGTCGTGTGCGTCTTGGGTTGGTCTTGGCTGAAATTGGTCGTGCCAATAAGGTCGAGGTTAAACAAGAGGAACTTTATAAAGCCATCTATGCCGAAGCTCGTAAATACCCAGGTCAAGAACAACAGGTTTTAGAATTCTATTCCAAAAATCCACAAGTCATTGAATCGTTCCGTGCGCCAATTTATGAAGATAAGGTTATTGACTTCATCTTGACCAAGGCCACTGTCACTGAAAAACAAGTATCAATTGATGATTTGACCGCTGAAGAAGAAGATGGCAAAGATGCCAAACCAGCAAAAAAAGCAGCAAAGAAAAAAGCTGAATAAAAATTCAGATTGAAAATTTAAAAACCCCCGATAAATTCGGGGGTTTTTTAAAATTGCAATTTTAATTTCTCAGCTATAAAAAAGAGGCCTATTTAGAATACGCTGATTACCAGCTTTATATTATGTGATGATGACTTTTTTAACTAATATTTTCTACAATTTAAATAGACACTATCACTGGAATTTTTGATTATTTCTTTACATTCTCCTTCTTAAATAATCGCAAATACTATCAATTTCTGCTTTATTAAAAATAGGATCGAAATATGATACGTAACCATTTAACTCCTTAAGGGATAAGATTTTTACATGCTGGAAAGGTTCTCTCGGCCTTAAATTTGTCATAATTATAATGCTTCTGACAGGTATTTGTTTATCTCCCCAATGATGATAGTCTAAATTGATATTATTATGACGTGATTGATTATTTAATAAGATGAATAAAGCATAGCTTGATCTCAATATTTGTTTAACTGGTGATCTAAGATCAATACTTTCGACTGATTGTTTACCCCAGTTTTTTGTTTCTAAAATAAATATGCCAGCTTCACTGATAAGAAGGTGATCTATTTGAATACTGTATATTCTGTCATCTTCTTTTTTGTGGTAGATAGGTGGATTAAATTCAAGTGAAAAATCATTGAACAAATGAAAGTTGTTTGGTAGCTTTTGAACTTCTTTTATAACAGAATTTTCGCCTACCGCACCAGCAATCAAATTGTAAAGGCTATCAATAACTTCTTTTGTGCCATCCAATTCTTGTAATGACTGTAGGCAACGTTCTGATATTAGTGAATCTCTATTGATTATATAATTGTTTAATTTATCTTTAGTTTTGGAGACTGCTTTTTCTGCAAAATTCGTTTTCTTGCTCACTATACTTTTAAATTTTTTTTGTAAAATTAATCTCTTATTCATCAAAATTTTTGATTTTATGTAGTGGAATATTCTATAAAAAAAGCTTTTATTACTTTTTTTTCTAGCGAACTCACATTTTTCTTCTAGTTCTTTAATTTTTAGATTTGTTTCATTTATAACGCTATCTTTTAAAGTATTATAGTCTTGCTGATGTTGTGCTAGGTTGATTTTTAGCTGATTTAATTCGCAATCAAATTCATTTTTAATAACTTTGATAATTTCATTTTTTTCCGTTTCAAAATTTTTTATAAAATCATTTATGTCACCAATAGAACCAAAACGAGTAATTCCATTTTGATTTAATACCTTCTTTATTTTTTTGAGCGGTTCAATTTGCCCTTCAATTATAGCCATCTTTAAATCTTAAATTAATGTGTTACATAACCATGACTTTGCCTAAATAATGATGTAAGTTTTAAGAGTATCAATTTTTTATTTATTGTCTAAACTATAATATCAGAAATTTTAACCGTAAAGTTTTAAAAATTAAATCATTAGTTTCAATATAAGTAATAATAGACAACAGCTATTAGCTAAGATAGCTGTTGTTTATATTTCTCCCTGATAAGTATATTTAGAAATCTAAACATTACTGCCTATTACTCTCCTCTCCGATAGATTTTTAATAGAGAAATTCCCTATCTCTTCAAGGATTGCTAAAAAATAGAATAATACTTAATAAAAAAAAGACCTCCGAGGTTGCCCAAGGAGGTCGTTTTGATTTCTCGAAAATCGAAGAAACTATTTAAGGGATACTTTAGCACCCGCTTCTTCAAGTTTTTTCTTCATTGTTTCAGCGTCAGCTTTGGCAGCGCCTTCTTTAACGGCTTTTGGTGCGCCTTCAACGAGGTCTTTAGCTTCTTTGAGGCCAAGACCAGTGATTTCGCGAACAGCTTTAATCACGTTGATTTTGTTGTCGCCAGCAGCTTCCAGAACAACATCAAATGAGTCTTTCTCTTCAACTGGTGCAGCAGATGCAGCAGCGGCAGCGGCAGGAGCAGCAGCAGAAACGCCCCATTTTTCTTCAAGTAATTTAGCCAGATCAGCCGCTTCAATAACGGTTAATGCGGACAGGTCGTCTACGATTTTTGCAAGATTTGCAGCCATAATTTAGTCTCCTTTTAAGTGTGAATAGTAAAAATAGTTTGTAAGTAATAGTTAAGCTTGCCCTTTGTCGGCATAGGCCTGAGCCAAGCGCGCCAATTGAGCCGCAGGGGCCTGAATAAGACCAACCAACGTTCCACGGATTTGGTTGAGTGTTGGCAATTTAGCCAATTTCTCAACAGCAGCCGCATCCAGTTTCATATCACCGAAAGCACCGCCGATAATTACAAGTTTGCCATCAAATTTTTTGGCAAAATCGTAAATAGTTTTGGCAACAACCAGAGGTTCACCAGAGGTAGTGGACACGGCGGTTGGACCAGTCAGCATATCATTCATCTGTTCGTAACGTGTACCAGTAGTCGCACGTTTCATAAGTGTATTTTTGCTGACTTTATAAGCCGCGCCATTGGCACGGAGTGAACGACGAAGTTCAGTAACCTGAGCAACTGTCATTCCTTTATTGTGACTGATGATAACGATTTCAGAAGAATCCATAGTGGATTTCAACTGTTCTATCTCAGTCTGTTTTTCTGCGCGATTCATGTACGAATCTCCCAATCTGTTAAAGACAATAAAAAAAGCGACTTTTAAAAAGCCGCCCGTCTCAGACCAAATATAAAGAAAGTCAAATTTTTCATTCCACGAGGAATGAGTATATTTTTGACCTTATCTATGCGGGCGAAAATTCATTATTTTTGAGCGTTTTAGAAACACCCAAAAACCCACAGTCTTGGACAGGTAAGGGGTTTATAGATAAAATGGCCTGTATTGTCAATGATTTTGAAAAGACAAAAATTACCTAATAAAATCAATAGTGTTGATGGGGGGAGCGGAGGCGGGGATACTAACCCGCCACCACGTTAACGATTTTATTGGGAACGACAATGACTTTGCGGATAGTTTTGCCTTCCAACGCGCGTTGAACCCCCGCATCATTCATCGCCATTTTTTCCGTATCCGCTTGGGACATATTGATGGGCATGGTGATGGTCGATTTTAGTTTTCCATTGATTTGAATGGCAACAACCACACTATCTTCCACTAAAAACGCGTGGTTGATAGACGGCCAGGGTGTTTGTACCAATAATGATGTATTACCTAATTCCGCCCATAATTCTTCAGTAATATGAGGAATCATCGGGTTAAGACCACGCAGGGCGTATTCAACGGCTTCGCGGTATACGCCATAATCGCCCGTCTCTGGCTTAAAGCCTTCAATCATATTGGTCAGTTCACGAAGACGTGCCACGGCTTTATTCATGTGGAACGCTTCGATATCTTCACCAACTTTAAATAGAGTTTGATGGGTTTTTTGTTGTAATTTTTGTGCCGCATCAGATGGAGCGCCGACAGCGATTTTCAAAAGTATTTCTTTATTATCTGTCACCATACGGAACAGGCGATTGATAAAACGCCATGCTCCTTCCAACCCTGCCTCAGACCATTCTAAATCTCGGTCGGGTGGACTGTCTGATAAAATAAACAGACGTGCAGAATCTGCGCCATACGTATCTAAAATATCTTGAGGGTCAATTGTATTTTTCTTGGACTTAGACATTTTTTCAACACGTCCCGCGGTCACTGGGTCATGATTTCCAGCAACCATCACCCAATTCCCTTGTTCATCACGCATCACGTCTTTGGGGGTAACCCATTTTCCCGCCTTATCCTTAAACGTTAGGTGGTTAATCATCCCTTGGGTATACAGCCCCGAAAATGGTTCTGGCGTATTCATATATCCACATTCAGACAGTGCTCGCGTGAAGAAACGAGAATAAAGAAGGTGAAGAACAGCATGTTCCACCCCTCCAATATATTGGTCAACAGGTAACCAATACGATGCCTTTTCTTTGGCAAAGCCAATTTTAGTATTATTGGGGTCGGTGTAACGGGCAAAATACCATGATGATTCAAAGAATGTGTCAAACGTATCTGTCTCACGTATCGCAGGCTCACCTGTTTCAGGACAGGTTGTATATTTCCATGTTGGGTGATGGTCAAGAGGATTTCCTGGTTTATCAAAAGTAACATCATAGGGAAGCTCAACAGGCAATTGGCTTTCAGGAACTGGAATACACGCCCCGTCTGAGACGCGGTAGACAACAGGGATAGGGCATCCCCAATAACGTTGACGTGAAACACCCCAATCACGAAGACGGTAGTTAGTTACACCCGTCCCACGTCCTAAATTTTCCATTTTTGCAATCGCTGCGGCTTTGGCAGTATCGATTGTCATGCCATTTAGGAAATCCGAATTGATAGCTATTCCAGCATCACTGAAAGGAAGCTCAACTTGTTTACCATCTGCGGGGGCAACAACTTGTTTAATTTCAAGGTTATATTTATTTGCAAATTCAAAGTCGCGTTGGTCATGGGCAGGGCATCCGAAAATAGCCCCTGTACCGTAATCTAGTAAAACAAAATTCGCTAAATAAAGAGGTAATTTTTTGCCTGCAATAAATGGATTTTCTACAAAATATCCTGTATCAAAGCCAAATTTTTCACCCTGTTCAATGGCAACTTCTGATGTCCCTTGGGATTGACATTGTTTGATGAAATCTTCAAATCCATTTTTCCCTTCGCATAAAATTTTAGCAAGTGGGTGATCGGCAGCCATCGCCGCAAAACTTGCGCCAAAGAGTGTATCAGGGCGGGTTGTGAAGACATCTAATTTTTCAGGTCGGTCAACAATATCAAATGTAAATCTTAGCCCTTGAGATTTTCCAATCCAATTATCCTGCATGATACGGACTTTCTCTGGCCAGCGGTCAAGAGTTTTAATGGCATCAATCAGTTCCTCGGCATAGGCAGTAATTTTCAGTGACCATTGATTTAACTTACGGCGTTCAACGGGTGCGCCTGTGCGCCACCCTTTGCCGTCAATCACCTGTTCATTGGCCAGAACAGTATTATCAACAGGATCCCAATTGACCATCATTTCACGGCGATAGGCCAAACCTTTTTTAAGGAAGTCCAAAAACATTTTTTGTTCGTGTTTATAGTAATCAGGTGAACAGGTTGTAACCTCGCGCCCCCAATCGAGAGAGAGACCCATTTGTTTCATTTGAACGCGCATAGCGTTTATATTCTCCACTGTCCAATCTTTCGGGTGTGCCCCACGTTCAATCGCCGCATTTTCTGCTGGCAAGCCAAAGGCATCCCACCCCATCGGGTGAAGAACATTAAACCCTTTGGCTGTCCGATAACGGGCAACAACATCCCCCAATGAATAATTGCGGACATGACCCATATGGATACGGCCAGATGGGTAAGGGAACATCTCTAGAACATAGTATTTTGGTTTTGAGGAATCCTCAGTGACTGAGAAGACATTTTTATCTTCCCATGTTTTGCGCCATTTTTCTTCGGTTTCGCGGATATTGTAGCGGTCAGACATATGTTATTCCTCTATTTCGTCTTTTGAGCCTTATTTTTTGCCGATTAGACAAGAAAAGTAAAGGATATTAAGGGATTTTTTATTTTTTCATAATATATTTATTATTATATTTTGTGAATTAAGTAAAATTTTTTATATAGTTGAGGAAAAAATGCCAGAAAAAGGAATTCTAGAAAGTGCGAAAGAAAAATTGGGTACTATGCTTAGTTCTGCTTTTGCAA
>Ga0105048_10000181_pt1 | contig 87015 bp, 80 predicted proteins | sample MAT05_FD_78382 | JGI IMG/M metagenome (GOLD analysis project Ga0105048, IMG submission 78382) | Freshwater microbial communities from Lake Fryxell liftoff mats and glacier meltwater in Antarctica - MAT-05 | ecosystem: Environmental > Aquatic > Freshwater > Ice > Liftoff microbial mat | place...
AACTTTACCAAATCGCTCAAGTGCTTACTGGTTGAGGGTTCTGGCCCCTCTCCTTTGGAGAGGGGTTGGGGTGAGGTCATGCAGGCTTGATAAGGCTTTCAGACATTTAGTCGGACAACAATATAAAATAATAAAAGTCTGATAAAATAAAAAGAGCGTTGATCTTTCTTACGTTAAAGCCCCTTTAGGGGTTTGGGGCTTTACATATTCTCAATCACCATCGCACTTGCCCCGCCACCACCATTACAAATTCCCGCTGCACCATACCTGGCATTGTTTTGTTTCAACACATTGATCAATGTAACGATGATCCTTGCACCACTGCAACCCAACGGATGCCCGATGGATACAGCGCCCCCATTTACATTTACCCTGGCAGGATCCAATTTCATCCGGCGGCTGTTTTCTATGCCCACTACAGCAAATGCTTCGTTCAGTTCCCAATAGCTGATATCTTCCATTGTTAATCCGGCTTTGGCAACGGCATTGGGCACTGCAATCGCTGGCGTGGTAGTGAACCATTCGGGAGCCTGTTCTGCATCAGCATAACTCAATATTTTTGCAATGGGTTTTAGCCCCAGTTCATCTGCTTTTTCTTTGCTCATCAATACCAGTGCGGCTGCGCCGTCATTCATGGTACTTGCATTGGCTGCGGTTACGGTACCATCTTTTACAAATGCAGCTTTTAGTTCAGGTATCTTATCAAATTTTACATTGAAAGGTTCTTCATCTTTGGCAAACAATACGGGGTCGCCTTTCTTTTGGGGAATGGCAACGGGTACAATTTCATTGTCAAATTTTCCGCCACTCACTGCTGCCTGCGAACGTTGATAACTTGCTATCGCAAAGGCATCCTGTTCTTCCCTGGTGACGCCGCAGGTGCTGGCACAAAGTTCTGCCGCATTGCCCATCGCTTTGCCATCATACACATCAGTAAGGCCATCTTTTGCCAACCCGTCTATCATTTGTGTGTTGCCATATTTGTTTCCCCAACGCATGGCATCGCTGTAAAAAGGTACATTGCTCATGCTCTCCATACCACCAGCCACCACAATGCCGGCATCACCCAGCAAAATACTTTGTGCAGCCTGTGCGATGGCTTTCATACCACTGGCACATACTTTATTAATAGTAGTACAATTCACTTCGTTGGGTAAGCCGGCAAACTTTGCGGCCTGTCGTGCCGGGGCCTGCCCGAGGTTAGCCTGGATCACACTACCCATCAAAACATCATTAACTGCTTCAGGTTTTACACCCGCTTTTTCTAAAGCTCCTTTAATCGCTACTGCACCTAATTGTGTGGCAGTAAATCCTTTTAATGAACCGCCGAAACTGCCTATTGGCGTACGAACTGCTGAAATAATATAGACTTCTTTCATGTGAAAATTCGTTTTAGGGGGCAAAGGTAGGGGTGAATTGTCAATGGTCAATGGTCAATGGTCAATGGACTTTAGAGAATAATAAAAGTATTTGTTTTTTTAAACAGAACCTTGCAATTGAATACGCTTTATTCACCATTCAATGTCTTTTAGTTAGTAAAATCTCAAGTGGCGGGTGGCGACACCCATCACGGCTGAGAACCTTGCAATTGAATACTCTTTATTCATCATTGACCATTCACCATTGACCATTCACCTGAAATCAAACAGCGTTGCCGTAAACACTCCCCTTTCCCGTTTTTTAAAAATGGCTTTCCAGTTGCCGTTGTACCGAATGAGTGAAGGAACAAGATATTCGCCTGCATGGGTCATTTGCACCTCCATGGTTACTTTAAAATCATACACCATAGCGCTGTAACTTAAAGAATAAGTTCGGGCTACCACTTCGTAGGTTTTATCATTGAACCAGGTAGTCATTTCGTCTACCACCACGTGGCCCTCCCTGCCGGGTTTTACCTTTTGTTTAAAAATATAGCAACTTGTTTTATTGTATTCATCCATGTCTATGCTCATGTCGTAGAGCTCAGCCATGTCATCATCATAGATGGCAGTTTTGTTACTCATAAACGGCAGGCCCCTGATCTTTTTGCCGGGATTGAAGAACAGCATTTTTAATTGTTCTTTGTGTTTTTCCATGCCGCTCTTGCCTTCGGTGCTGAATTCCTTTCCTGCTATTATATTGTCTTCTCCGCAAACCCTGCCGGTAGTAAAAAAAAGGGAGGCATACATCTGGGCTGTGTAATAATTGTATTGATGCCTGTCATCGTAAAAATCACCGGTCGGTTGTTCTTCGAGCACCTCCATCCGGCGGCAGTTGCTGTCCCGCAGTTGCTTTGTTTTGCTGAATAGGGTTGCTTTGGTGTTGCCTTCTTTATCCATCATGCGGATGTCGTTGATAGCAGAAAAATGGAGGATATGAAGGTTGCGGAAGGCTTTGTAAAATGTACTGTCGTTTTTAATCCGGTTGATGAACGTGACAACGTTGAGTTTGTTATCTACTACAATTTCTGATAAGGTGATTGTTTTTTTGCCTACTGCTACCGTACTGTCCTGTTTATGCTGCGTTGTGTCCTGCGCCCTGCAAACAATTACTGCCAGGATACAAAAAGAAACAGCGACAACTTTTTTGATCATGACTGCAAATTATTGCAAAGCTTGTAAAGAAAAGCTATTTCACAAAAACCATCCGGTAATCGGTGCTGACTTTTCCCCTGGAGATATCATCCAGTTTCCTTTTTAGTAAAGTACGTTTGAGGGGCTTCACATAATCAATAAACAGTTTTCCATCTATATGGTCGTATTCATGCAAAATTACCCTGGCGGTTATACCATTAAAAGTTTTCCTGTGCAGGTTAAAGTGTTCATCTGCGTACTGCAGGGTCACTGTTTCGTTGCGGTAGATGTCTTCCCTGATTTTAGGAATACTCAGGCATCCTTCGTTGTAAGACCATTCTGCGCCATTTTTTTCCACGATATGGGCATTGATAAAAACGCCTTTTACTCCCGGATCATCCGGATAGTCATGTTTTTCGCCGTCTTCAGCCAAATTGGTAAAAATCTGGGTGCTGTCAATTACAAACAGGCGAATGGCTTTATTGATCTGTGGTGCAGCCAGGCCCACGCCATTGCTGTTGTACATGGTTTGCCACATATCGCCGATTAATTTATCCAGTGCAGGATAATCATTGGTGATGTCTGCACAAACTTTTCTTAGTACTGGTGAGCCGTAAGCTACTATGGGTAAAATCATGCCGTCAAACTCCCTTCGGAGGTAATGTTTAGATTAATAATACTGCAAATTTACGATAACAGTTTCAAAATTCCCCTTTAGCGACTTTGCAGGTACTCCTGCAACATAATGGTAGCCGCTATCACATCCACATTGCCTTTCACCTGCCGGTCCTTCTTTTTCATCCCCATTTCCAGCATGGCGGCTTTGGCCATTTTAGAAGTATATCGTTCATCCACTGTTTTTAATGATATGGCAGGGAATTTTTTCTTTAACAGGTTGATGGCTGCCTGCGCCAAGGGTGTGCCATGGGTATCAGAATCGTCCCAATTTTTCGGTAAGCCGATAAGGATAAGCTCTACGGGTTCGGTGATAAAATAGCCTTGTAAAAAAGGAACCAAATCTTTGGAATGAATGGTAGTAAGCCCGGTGGCGATGATCTGCAATGGATCGGTTACGGCAATGCCGGTGCGTTTTCCGCCGTAATCAATGCATAGTATTCTGGCCATACCCCAATCCCCTAAAGGGGAATATTATTTTAGTGTAAAAAAATATCAAGTAATACAAATACTGCAAACACAACCGATGCAATACCATTGGCTGTCATGAATGCAATATTCACTTTGCTGAGGTCAGTTGGTTTTACAATGGAATGCTGGTAAAATAACATACCAATGAAAACAGCAATTCCGATCCAGTACAACCAGCCGAAATGACCGTACACTCCTGCGCTGATTACACAGATGGCGGATAATAAATGTAACAATTCTGAAACCTTCAATGCTTTACCTTTTCCCAACGCCGCAGGAATAGAATGCAGTTGCTGCGATTTGTCAAACTCTTCATCCTGCAGGGCATAAATAATATCGAAGCCGCTTACCCAAAATAAAACAGTGAAGGAAAATAAAATAGGCAGCAGATCAAATGAACCTGTCACCGCCAAATATGCACCAATGGGCGCAAGGCTTAAACCTACGCCCAATACCAGGTGGCACAAAGCAGTAAATCTTTTGGTATAACTGTAAAACAAAATAACAAACAATGCCACCGGTGATAAAAAGAAACAAATTCGGTTGATAAAAAAAGTAGCGGTGATAAATAACATGCAATTGATAATGACAAAACGCAAAGCACTGTCAGTTGAAATGATACCGGCAGGAATTTCTCTGATGGCAGTACGTGGATTCTTTGCATCGAAATGGCTGTCAAGATAACGGTTGAAGGCCATGGCTGCAGAACGGGCGGTGATCATGCAGATGAGTATCAATAAAAATATTTTCCAATTAATATTTACATAAATACTCCATGAAGTAATTTTTTTAGCGATTGCCTCATTTCTCATTTCATTAATCGGAAGCCAGTATGCTCCCAAAAAAAATCCAATCAAAGCAAAAGGCATCGCAAAAATGGTATGGCTGAATTTAACGAGACTTAAATATTTCTTTACTGAAGACATTTGGTAAAATTAGTGAACGATTATTCAGCGTTTGATGATTGAGGCAACCCAGTCCTGACAATTTCCCATAGTACAACACCTGCCGCAGTTGCAATGTTCAGCGAATGTTTCATGCCAAGTTGGGGTATTTCAATTACGCCATCGCATTGGGCAATGGTGGTTTGTTCTACACCGGTTACTTCATTTCCAAAAATGACCGCTACCTTTTCAATACTTTTAAAATCTACGTTCTGAAGAGCATAGCTATTCACTGCCTGTTCTACGGCATATACGGTATAGCCCAATGCTTTTAAATTTGCTATGGCTTCACCTGCGTTGGCAACATGTTTCCAGGTTACGGTATCTTCTGCACCAAGTGCTGTCTTTTTAATTTCTTTATGGGGCGGTGTACAGGTGTAGCCCGTAATATAAATAGCTTCTAATAAAAAAGCATCGGCAGTCCTGAAGACACTCCCCACATTGTAAGCACTGCGGATGTTTTCCAATACCACGATCACCTGCAATTTTTCTGATTGCTTAAACTCTTCCACCGATTTGCGGTTCAGTTCATCCATGCTTAGTTTTCTCATGCGCCTGTCCGCTTTTTAATTTGTTGGCAAAAGTAATTCACAAGACTGAGAAAACTGTTTATAAAGAAATGAAAGCCCTTATTTTTGTAGCCCCTCCAAACCTTTCCAAAGGGGAGGCTTATGAAGAGTAGAAAATTTAAAGCTGCTTTCACCATTTAGATAGTCGCTATTGAATATTAATAGAAAATTAGAAAAATCAGGGTCTGTTTAAGTCCCTCCGTTGGAGGGATGTAGGGAGGCTGATACTTTATGGCCAAAGCAACCACCGAAACACCTTTAATGCAGCAGCACAATGCCATCAAGGCCCGTTACCCTGATGCCATTTTGCTATTTAGGGTCGGTGATTTCTATGAAACTTTTGGACAAGATGCCGTGAACGCTTCTTCCGTGTTGGGTATTACTTTAACCAAAAGAAATAATGGTGATGAAAATTCTTCCAAACTGGCGGGTTTCCCACATCATGCACTGGATACCTATTTACATAAGTTAGTGAAAGCTGGCTACCGGGTGGCAATATGCGACCAGTTGGAAGATCCGAAACAGGCAAAAGGGATCGTAAAACGTGGCGTAACTGAACTGGTAACGCCGGGTGTTGCCACCAGCGATAAATTACTGGAGCACAACAGCAATAATTTTTTAGCAGCGCTGCATTTTGCCGGCCCGGATGCAGGAGGCGGACGGGACGAGCAAAAAATTGGCATCGCTTTTTTAGACATTAGCACCGGTGAATTTTTCGTGGCTGAAGGCGACAAAGAATATGCTGATAAGTTGCTGCAGAGCCTTCAACCTGCGGAAGTAATTTTCCAACGCAGGCAACAGAAACATTTTAAAGAATATTTCGGCAGCAAATTTTTTACATACACTTTGGATGAATGGATCTTTGCAACAGCTTATGCTACCGAAAGCTTACTAAAACATTTTGGCACCCACAGCCTGAAAGGTTTTGGTATTGAAAGCCTGGATGCTGCAATCATAGCGGCGGGGGCGATATTGCATTATTTAAAAGATACGGAACATCCCAACCTCGGGCACATCAGTTCTATCCAAAGAATAGACCGCGAAGATCATTTGTGGATGGACAGGTTTACCATCCGCAACCTGGAGTTAATGGGCGGCGGAGAAGGCAGTCATACTTTATTAAAAGTGCTGGACAACACCGTCTCTCCCATGGGAGCCCGCCTGCTGAAACGCTGGATGCTGATGCCGCTGAACAACATTGCAAAAATTAATGAGCGGCTGGATACGGTGGAATTTTTTATAAAAGAAACGGATACAAGAAACAAGATCACCCAACATATTAAACAGGCAGGTGACATAGAAAGGCTGGTGAGTAAAGTGCCGCTGAAAAAAGTAAACCCAAGGGAAGTGCTGCAGATTGCAAGGGGGTTGCACCAGGTGGATGCCATTAAAGAAAGTTGCGAAACCATCAATAATGATTACCTGAAACGTTTGGGTGACTCACTCAATCCCTGTAAATATATTGTTGACAAGATCGGTAAAGAGATCGTTGATAACCCTCCTGCCCTTGCATCCAAAGGCGGCATGATCGCCAGCGGTATTGATGAAGAACTGGATGCCTTAAGAAAGATTGCAACGGGTGGTAAAGATTATTTGGTAGAGCTGCAACAAAAAGAAGCATTGCTTACCGGCATCTCCTCGTTAAAGATCAGTTACAACAATGTATTTGGCTATTATCTGGAAGTAACCAACCTGCATAAAAGCAAAGTGCCGGACACCTGGATACGCAAGCAAACGCTGGCCAATGCTGAACGCTATATTACACCGGAACTGAAAGAATACGAAGAAAAAATTATTGGTGCAGAGGATAAGATATTCCAGATAGAGTTGCAGATCTTTGAAAAATTACTGAACGAACTGCAGGATTATATTGCCCCCATGCAGGTGAATGGACATGTACTGGCAGTGATGGATTGTATCAGTTGTTTTGCCAACAATGCCCTGCAACTAAAATATAAAAAACCGGTGATAGCGGATAACAATATCCTTGACCTGAAAGACAGTCGGCACCCGGTGATAGAACGCAACCTGCCTGTTGGCGAAAGTTATATTGCGAATGATATTTTCTTAGATCCTCTGTCGCAGCAGGTCATTATTTTAACCGGTCCCAACATGAGTGGTAAAAGTGCCATCCTGCGGCAGACGGCACTCATTACATTGATGGCACATATCGGCAGTTTTGTTCCGGCAAGCGATGCAAAAATTCCGTTGACAGATAAAATATTTACAAGGGTTGGTGCCAGTGATAACCTGAGTGGCGGTGAAAGTACGTTTATGGTGGAGATGAATGAAACCGCCAGCATCATCAATAATATTACCAGCCGCAGTTTGATTTTGCTGGATGAGATTGGGCGTGGTACTTCCACGTATGATGGCATCAGCATTGCCTGGAGCATTGTAGAATACCTTCATCACAGTAACGCACAGCCCAAAACTTTATTTGCCACCCACTACCATGAACTGAATGAACTTGAGAATAAATTATCCGGCGTAAAAAATTATCATGTCACCAATAAAGAAGTCGGTAATAAGATCATCTTCCTCCGCAAACTGGCACCTGGCGGCAGTGTACATAGTTTTGGTATTCATGTGGCCCGTATGGCCGGTATGCCGCCAACACTGATCGACAGGGCGAATGAGATTTTACTGCAGTTAGAAGAAAGCCGGAACAGCGGTGAAAAAAATAAAGGCAGCCTGGATGAAACCATTAAGAAAATTGCAGCACCAAAAGTACAGCTCAGTATTTTTGATGCCCACTCTGCTACTTTTGAAGAAATAAGGATGCTGTTAGATGCAGTGGATATTAACCGGTTGACTCCTGTGGAAGCTTTGTTGAAGTTACAGGAGATAAAGGGAAAGGTGAAGTAGATTTTTGTTTCTATTGCACGAATTTTTACTAATTACACAAATTAAGAAAATTAAATTTAAAGTGTGCATGGTTGTATTGCGGGGTGCATTTTAAATGGTAGCAAGCCACAAACCTACAACTGTTACAGTAGTTGTTAATGGCATTTAGTTTCCAACTAATTTTCCCTTTAGGGGATAGTGGCAAAAGCCACAATTTGAAATGCACCCCTATTGCGGGAGATAAAGAGTTGGCGGCAAGCTAAATAGAGGTTACGGGCTTATTTATGAGAATGATTTATTAAATTGTATTACAAAATAAGTGACCATGTCAACTCACGAATTGCAAGAAAAATTGATTGCGAAGATTAAAAATACAAAAGATGACAATATTTTTGAAGAGGTTTCAAGATTGCTAGAATTTGAAGAAAATTAAGCCCGTATTTATAATCTAAATGCAGAACAACAACAACTTATTGATAAGTCATTAAAGGAAATTGAAAGTGGAGAATATTTTACCGATGAAGACGTACAAAAGGAAACTGATGAATTGCTAAAAAAATAATTTGGTCTAAGACTGCAAAGGCTGGTAAAAGAGATATTCTTTTATATTGGAATGAACGAAATAAATCCAACCGATTTATCCAAAAACTTCACACGCTTATCCAAGATGCAGTAAAATCTACAGGAGAATTCCCAACATCTAATAAACTGACAAGTAATAAGGACGTTCGACTTAAAATTGTTCGGGATTATTTAATATTCTATCCGATTAGAGCTGGTCAAATTATAATCTTACTAATTTGGGATGGCCTTAGAAATCCACAAGATTTACCAGGGTCATATTGATAGCCTGCCACCAACAAAGTTATTTGCAAAAGCAGGGCTGGACAATGTTAATTTCGGCTGTAGTTCGCTATCAGATTCAGTTTCGGCTGGACGTTAATAATTTAGCTTTTGGTTGTTATCTTCAAATTTAGTTTTTCAATCAGCATTTGTTCTGGGCAAGACAAACAATGAATCCCCTGCCTTCGCAAATACTCGAACGGAAGGTGAAATAAATTTTTATTACACGAATTAACTATTCTGAATTTGTTATTTTTTCCAATTCAATTACAAACTTTCAACTTAAAATAAATTCGTGTAATTCGTTCCAATTTGTGTAATTAAGCTATGGCTTATTTTTCGCCTGCGCCCTGCCCAACCTGTCGTTGATTGCCCTGCCAATCCCTTCATCCGGAAATTTTTCTGCCAGTATCACTTCCACATTCATCGTGTCAATTGCCCTTAATGCAGCAAATAAATTTCTAGCGGCTTCAGCGAGGCTTCCCTCTCCAGATAATACAAACTGCTTGTCTGTATCAATAGCTTCAAAATGTTTGGTAAAACTGATGCTGGCCATTTGTTTACCTGCAAATTGTTTTTTCAATTCATCAATATCGCCTGTGTATAAAGGCGTATGGGGTGCATAATGCGATTCTAACTGCCCGGACGTTTCCGGGTTTTTTTGCGGTGATGTGGGTGCCGGTAAAAATTTTTCATTCAGCACGGCTTCTATTGCTTCGATACTGATGCCGCCGCTTCTATACAGCAACGGCTGTTCGTTTTCATTAAAACCAATGATGGTGGATTCCAGTCCGATGGAGGCTGCACCTCCTTCCAGTATGTAAGGGATTTTTCCGGCAAAATTTTGCAGCACATGTTGTGCGGTAGTGGGGCTGATATAACCAAAAGGATTGGCACTGGGTGCAGCCAAAGGAAAATCCAGTGTCTGTAATAAGGACAGCGTTAATGGATGATCTGGAATCCGGATGGCAACTTTTTCGCTGCCCGCAGTGACAATATCCGGAATGATGGATTTTTTTTCTAATAAAAAAGTCAACGGTCCGGGAGTGAATTTTTCTGCCAGCAACTTTGCTTTGGCAGGAATATGCTGCACATATTTTTGTGCTGCCTGCCAACTGCCAACATGTACAATCAGCGGATTAAAAGAAGGGCGGTTTTTTGCCTCAAATATTTTCACTACGGCATTCTCATCCAAAGCATTGGCAGCAAGGCCATACACTGTTTCAGTGGGAATGGCCACCAGTTCGCCATTTATCAAAAAATGCCTGGCCTTTTCGGTATCTGTGCCGGTGATTGTTTGCATAAAATTTCAGTTGCAAATATAGCAGGCTGCCGGATATAATCATTTCAATTAATACTGGCATTACAACAGCTTGTTAAAAAAATCTCCGTCCATGCAACTATCCTTTGGAATAAAGCATCATTGGTTAGATTTGTATTTTATTATGATTTGGAAAAAATTTACAACTGTTTTTTTATTATCATTTATCAGTGTGCGGTTATTCTGCCAATGCGAGCCTGGCCAGTTGCCCGCAACAGCCTTTCCTGTTTGCGGTACAGCCATATTTCACCAGGATACGGTAAATGCCTGCGGCGGCACACAGGTATTTGCACCCAGTTGCAACAATGATGGCATTACCCTAACCGATATTAACCCTTTTTGGTACAGTTTCACCTGCTTTGAATCGGGCTCATTGGGTTTTGTGATTACCCCTGCCAATTCAAATGATGATTACGACTGGCAATTATTTGATATTACGGGACGTGATCCCAGTGTGGTATATACAAACGATGCCTCCATATTTGTTGCCTGCAACTGGTCTGGTGAAACAGGCGCCACCGGTGCTTCGGATGCCGGCACTTCGCTTTCGGTTTGTGCCAGCAATGGCAGCGGTACCAGGCCATTGTTCAGTTCACAACCAGCTTTGATACAGGGCCACCAGTATATTTTACTGGTAAGCCATTTTACGGTTTCTTCCCAAAGTGGCTATGATTTGTCGTTTGGTGGTGGCACCGCAAGTATCACTGACCCTACGCCACCTGCTTTAGCCGGTGCAAGGGCTATTTGTGACGGGATAAAAATGACCGTCAAACTAAATAAGAAAATGAAATGCAGCAGCCTGAATGCGGATGGCAGCGATTTTTTGTTAACACCTTCAGTAGCGCCCATTATTGCTGCCGAAGGGATCAATTGTAACACTGGTTTTGATATGGATTCCATTTTACTTACCCTTGCCGGGCCATTGCCACCGGGCAATTATACCGTTTCTGTGAGGCCCAGTAATTTGCTGGACAATTGCAATAATCCTATCCCTCCGGGTTCCAGCCTTCCTGTTACTGTTTTCCCTTTATTTCCAACTCCAATGGACAGCCTTACAAAAATTGGTTGTGCGCCGGATCTGTTGCAACTGGTTTTTAATAAACCCATGATTTGCAGCTCAATCAGTGCCGATGGAAGTGAATTTGTAGTAACGGAAGGTGCCACAAATATTGCTGTGGCTGGCGCAGAAGGCGTTTGCAATGCAGATGGGTTAACCAGTGTGATCAACGTAAAACTGGCAACTGCTATTCAGCAGGCGGGCAATTACCGCATCACCCTTAAAACAGGCACAGATGGCAATACTATTTTTAACGAATGTGCCAAAGAAACAGCAGCCGGTTCTTTTATCAATTTTATAGCAGTTGATACAGTGAATGCTGATTTTACTTACCGTTTAAATTTAGGCTGTACAGCAGATACCATCCATTATTCACACAATGGCTTCAATGGCGTTACTACATGGAAATGGACATTTGACGGTAATATTACAGCGAGTGCCAAAGACAGTTCTCTTGTATATTCTGTGTTTGGTAATAAGACAGCAGTGCTTACAGTAAGTAATGGTACCTGTAACGCAACTTCTGTGGTTACCACCGTAATGCTCGACAATGCAGTGGATGCAGCATTCGAATCTACAGCGGTAGTTTGCCCCGGGGACCCTGCAGTGTTTAAGGATAAAAGTATCAATCGTATACAGGCATGGCAATGGGATTTTGGAAATGGCAGTAACAGTAACCTGCAGGAACCGCCGGCACAACTATATCCCGCCGATAATAATAATGTTATCAGGGACCTACCTGTAAGGCTGATCGTTACCAATGATATTGGGTGTTCTGATACTGCAACAAATATCATACAGGTGGTAGGCAACTGCTACATAGCCGTGCCCAATGCTTTTACACCCAACGGCGATGGGTTAAATGATTTTCTTTATCCCACCAATGCCTACAAAGCCCGTGACCTTTATTTTGCTGTGTATAACCGCGGAGGAAATAAAATTTTTGAAACAAGGAACTGGATAAGAAAATGGGATGGCACGCTGAAAGGCAATCCGCAGGATCCCGGAACGTATGTATGGTTTTTACAATATACCCACATCGATACCGGAAAAAGAATTGAACTAAAAGGAAGTACCGTACTGTTGCGGTAAAATCCCGTCAGCGCATCAATCTTCACTCCCCAGGCCAAATATTCTACGTTAAATTTTGCAGCATAACCGTATCTTGCCTGCAATAAATAAAGTACTTTATTACGTAATCAACTACACCCCCTTTAGCATGTCGCTTTATTACAAAGATTATCTTCAATTAGATAAAATACTGGATGCTCAATATCCGCAAACCTTCAAAGAAGGCCAGCAGCCTGCGCATGAAGAAATGCTTTTTATTATCATTCACCAGTCGTATGAATTGTGGTTTAAGCAGATCAAATTTGAAGCAGCATCGGTTTTGGAAGTCATGAATAAAGAAGTGGTGAATGATAACACGTCTGAATTGTCAACCATTGTACACCGGCTAAAAAGAATCGGCATTATTTTAAAGGCACTTGTTAACCAGATCGATGTACTGGAAACGATGTCGCCAATGGACTTCCTTGGTTTCAGGGATTCTGTACGGCCTGCATCTGGGTTTCAAAGCTGGCAATTTAAAGAGATTGAGGCGGTATTGGGTTTAAAGTATGAACATCGTTTCGGGCAGCAATTCTACACCTCTCATTTAAAAAAAGATGAGCTCGATATTATCAAATCGGCAGAAGCTTCTCCCTCCTTATTAGAAGCGGTCAATGGGTGGCTTGAGCGGATGCCTTTTATTAACGACGAATCTTACTGGCAAAACTATCAACCGGTATCCGGTAACGTTGATTCACCAAAATTCTGGAACGACTACGAATTTTTATTTCTTAACAGCCTGCCGGAATACGACAATTCTATTCAGCAGTCTTTTAATAAAGTATTTAACAACACCCCAATCGATGATGACAGGCAACTGAGTGCCACTGCCTGCAGGGCGGCACTGTTTATTATTTTGCACCGGGAATATCCTTTGCTTGAACTCCCTTTTCAATTGCTGGATAGTTTGCTGGAAATAGACAATCAACTGGGTAACTGGCGTTACCGTCATGTTAACATGGTAAAGCGTATGATCGGTGCCAGAAGCGGAACAGGGGGCAGCAGTGGCCTTGATTACTTAAAAGCAGCCATGGACAAGCATTATATTTTTAAGGAGATAGCGCAGCTAAACAGTTTTTTAATTGACAAGCGCAACCTGCCTGCATTACCTGGTGAACTGGCAGAAAAGCTCCGGTACAAAACTTAATGAACGTATCAAATAGCTTGTAGTATTTGCTATTGGTGCGTTGATCAATTATCGGTTACAAATGGTCAGTTGATTGACCAGAATTTTACCCCACACGGATGTATTTTATATTTGCAATCCCACTGCCGTTTTCAACTAAGAAATTTATTAACCTTCCGATATAACCTTTACTACCTGTTATGAAAACCTGTTTCACGCTTTACATACGCAGCTTTCTAAAACCCGGTTTAGCCGCAATATCTCTTAACGTTTGAGATAATATAATCCAACTTCAGAAACGCTTCATTACATTTTAACAACCAACCTTTGCATGATATGAATGAAATTAACCGTTTGGTAAAATTATTAAGCAACCTGCAGCATGGCGATTGCTGGATAGGCATAAATTTCAAAGAAGCACTCCAGGGGATTGATGCTTCGTTGGCTGCCAAAAGCATCACCAGCCACACTAATAGTATCTGGCAGTTGGTATTTCACTTAACTTACTGGCGCACCAGTGTTATCAACTGCTTAAACGGAAACCTCAATCTTCCGCCTTTTCCCGATTTCAGGCTGCCGGATGAACTGGATGAACAAAACTAAAAAAGAACCCTGTTTGATTTTGAAACGACCTATCACCTGTTACGCAGCACGATCAGTCATTTTAAGGAGGAGAACTTAGATAAAACATCGCCAAAAGAAGGACAAACATATTATCAATTGATAATGGGATGTTTGCAGTATGATGCATATCATTTGGGACAAATCGTGTTGATAAAAAAATCAGCCGGACTGTAGTGAATATTTTTTTTGGGTGAAAAGCAAATCAAATAAACTCTTTTAGCTTAGTGATCACTGTATCAATTTCATCTTTGGTATTGTGTTTACTAAAACTAAACCGCACCGCAATTTGGTTAGGATTATTATTAATGGCCCGGATCACATGCGAGCCGGCATCGGCGCCGCTCGTGCAGGCACTTCCACCACTTGCACAAATATTGTGAATATCCAGGTTGAACAGCAGCATCTCCGATTTTTCGCTTTTTGGAAAGCTTACGTTTAACACGGTATATAAACTTTCTCCAAGCAAATCGCCGTTGAATGCAACGCCGGGTATATGCTTTTTCAACTCACCATACATATAGTATTTTAATGTGCCGATATAAGCACTGTCTGTTTCACAGGCCGCAGTAGCCAGCTCCAGGGCTTTGGCAAAGCCAACAATGCCATACAGATTTTCGGTACCGGCCCTCATATTTCTTTCCTGCCCGCCGCCATGTACAAATGGCGTGATGCGAACGTTTTCATTGATATATAAAATGCCTGCACCTTTGGGTCCATGAAATTTATGGGATGCACCTGTGATAAAGTGAACGGGTGTGTTCCTGAGATCAAAGGAGTAATGACCGACCGTTTGCACTGTATCGCTGTGAAATATGGCGTTGTATAATTTGCATAATTCACCCACTGCATTGATGTCCAATAAATTTCCAATTTCATTATTGGCATGCATCAGCGTTACCAACGATTTTTGTTCAGTAGACGCAAGCAGTTTTTCCAGGTCATCCAGGTCAACATGTCCGTTGGGCAGCAGTTTTACATAACTAAGCTTTGCCAGGTCAAGTTTATCCAGGTGTTCTACCGTATGCAGGGTGGCATGATGCTCAATTGGAGAAGTAATGATATGCCTGCAACCAAGGTCTTTTACCGCAGCAATGATCGCTGTGTTACTGCTTTCTGTACCACCACTTGTGAAAAATATTTCAGCAGGGTGTGCATTCAAAATTTTTGCCACTGATTTCCTGGCTTGTTCAATCGCCATCCTGGTTTCCCTTCCATAAGAGTAAATGGAAGAAGGGTTGCCAAATTTTTCTGTCAAAAACGGCATCATTGCATCCAGCACTGCCGGGTCAAGTGAAGTAGTAGCTGCATTGTCAAAATAAATTCTCATTTTTCGTGAATTGTCAACGGTGAATTGTCAATTATTAAAAGCAGGCGGTAAAAGTAAGCGGACAATTATAAAAGGATAAATATGTATAGTTGTTTTGAAGTCCTGTTCACTATTGCCCATTCACCATTCACCTACATCACCTCACTAATGTCCTTCATCAGTCTTTTGGCAATATTGTCTGCAGTTGTTTCAAAATTGCTTTCTGCATAAATGCGGATGATCGGTTCTGTATTGCTGGTTCTTAAGTGCACCCAGTCGGTATCAAATTCTATTTTCAATCCATCTTCACTATTGATCGGCTGGTTCTTGTATTTTGTTTTTATTTTTTCAAATACTGTTTTCACGTCAATGTTCTGTTCCAGCGTGATTTTATTTTTGCTGATGAAATAATCCGGGTAAGTATTTCTCAGTTGTTTGATGCTTTTTTTGCTTTGGGCCAGGTGGGTTAAAAATAAAGCGATCCCGATCAGGGCATCCCTTCCGTAATGCAGGTCTGGTACAATGATGCCACCGTTTCCTTCGCCCCCAATTACGGCATTTACCGCTTTCATTTTATTTACCACGTTCACTTCACCTACAGCGCTGGGGAAATATTGTCCGCCATTTTTTTCGGTTACATCCCTCAATGCTCTTGTGCTGCTCATATTGGAAACGGTGTTCCCTTTTCTTTTGCCCAATACATAATCAGCCACGGCCACGAGGGTATATTCTTCTCCGAACATACTGCCGTCTTCACATACAAAACAGAGCCTGTCCACATCCGGATCCACTGCAATACCCAGGCTGGCGTTATGTTTTACCACTTCTGTGCTTAATTCATTCAGGTGTTCGGGCAATGGCTCGGGGTTATGGGCAAATTTTCCGTTTACCTCACCGTTCAACACCACTATATCTTTTACACCCAGCGCCCTTAACATAGCTGGAACGGCTATAGCGCCGGTACTGTTTACCGCATCTACCACCACTTTGAACTTTGCTTTTTTAATAGCGGCGGCATCTACCAGTTCATAATTCAGGATGGCATCAATATGTTTTTGCAAAGCATCACCGTCACTGGTTACTGTACCCAATTTATCTACTGCTACAAAATTAAAATCTTCCCTGGCTGCAATATCAAGCACTTTCAGTCCTTCTTCGCCGTTAATGAATTCACCTTTGCTGTTCAGCAATTTTAAAGCATTCCATTCTTTGGGGTTATGGCTTGCCGTTAGTATGATACCGCCGGCCGCATTTTCAAATACCACGGCCATTTCCACAGTTGGCGTTGTGCTGTAATCCAGGTCAATCACATCAAGGCCCAGTGCATTTAAGGTACTGATCACCAAATTTTTTACCATTGCCCCGCTGATACGACCATCCCGGCCCACCACGATTGTTTTTGAAGCCTTTTCATTTCCTTTTGTTTCACTCATTAGTAAAGTGCCAAAGGCCGCTGTAAATTTCACCACATCAAGGGGAGTAAGATTGTCGCCGGGCTTTCCGCCAATTGTGCCACGAATCCCGGATATACTTTTTATCAATGCCATTCAGTAGCTGTTTTAGTTGACGGCAAAGATAGTGGTGAATGGTGAAAGCTCAATGCAGCATGGCCAATAAGCAATCGTAAAATACCCTGGTCACAATTCTCCATTCTCATTTGATAAAACTCTCACTTAAAAAATTACCTTTGCCGCAAAAAAGCGATTGTATGTGGTTAAACAACATTTTAGAAACGATAGTAAACACGCCCCTCATTAAGCTGAATAAAATAACCAAAGACCTACCCTGCACCGTACTGGCGAAGGTGGAGTATTTTAATCCGGGCAATAGTATTAAAGACCGTATGGCCCTGAAGATGCTGGAAGTGGCAGAGCTGGAAGGTAAAATAAAACCCGGCGGTACTATTATTGAAGGCACCAGCGGAAATACCGGGATGGGCCTTGCTTTGGCGGCCTGTGTAAAAGGATACAAATGCATTTTCACTACCACCGACAAACAATCCAAAGAGAAAGCAGATATACTGAAAGCGGTGGGAGCTGAAGTGATTGTATGCCCCACCAATGTAGAGCCTGAAGACCCACGTTCTTACTATTCAGTTAGTAAAAGATTAGCAACAGAAGTTCCCAATAGCTGGTATGTAAATCAGTACGACAACCTTGCCAACCGGCTGGCGCATTACGAACAGACAGGCCCGGAAATATGGGAACAAACGGAAGGCCGGGTTACCCACCTGGTGGTGGCAACAGGAACCGGTGGTACCATCGTTGGCGCAGCCAAATTTTTAAAAGAAAAGAATCCAAACATTAAAATCTGGGCCATTGATAGTTACGGCAGTTTGTTAAAAAAATACTTTGATACAGGAGAACTGGATAATAATGAAGTGTATCCCTACATCAGCGAAGGTTTTGGCGAAGACTTTGTGCCACAAAACTACGACATGAGCCTGATAGACGAGTTTACCAAAGTAACCGATAAAGACGGTGCCGTGATGGCCAGGCGGATTGCGAAAGAGGAAGGTATTTTTATAGGTTACAGCGCCGGGAGCTGCCTCCAGGGCGTGTTTCAACTGAAAAGCCAGCTTAAAAAAGACGATGTGGTGGTGTGTATATTCCATGATCATGGAAGCCGCTATGTGGGAAAAATATACAATGACCAGTGGATGATGGAAAGGGGCTTTTTAGAAGTGAAAACATTTAAAGATCTCGTTAGTGGCAGGGCTTCAAAAAAATTAGAGGTGCTCAATGCTTCCAATACCGTTTCAGAAGCAGTGGAAATGATGAAGAAATATGAAATTGAAAACATCCCTGTGATTGAAGATGGAAAAAACCTGGGTGCCATATCCGAAGGGGGTTTGTTCGATAAGATATTAGTGAATGCAGGTATCCTGTCGCAGCAGGTAGCTACCGTTTTAGAAAAACCCTATCCTGAAGTTGCTTTTGATACGCCGGTGGAAAGATTGAGCGGTTTTATCAACAAAGAAAATGGCGCCGTTCTCAGCAAGGACGATTTGGGCAATTTTCATATTGTTACCAAATACGACATTATACAAAGCCTTGCAAAATAACGCGATTGGGATAATACGATGGATTTAAATTAGATGGGTGCTGCACTTCAAGGGTGCGGCACCTTTACTTTTATGATTAATCCAAAATACGCCCATCGTATTTTTACTTGCTATTTGGTCGTAACTCCTCAGGATTAAATCAGTACAAATCCCTGTACGCCAGTATTTACTGAAAAATATAATTGAGCAGAAACGCTATAGGTTGTGAACAATTTGTGAATAATCTTTGTGTCGAAGTTGATTGATAACCATTGGGAATCAATCTTATCCAAAAAAATCCTGACAAAACCAACCCGGCTTGAAATCCAATATCACTGAAAAAACATGAAGGTTAGAATCCAGTATCAGTCAACTTCCATTTTTCGCTTTTTAATTTAATGACTATGAACCCAAAATGACGACTGCTGAAATTTTGAAAATAGACCCTGCGGAAAATCATTGATCCTTACACCACGAAAAGTATTTTAATTGTACCCCTCGATAACCACTGCTACCCATTAAATGTAGTCGTTAACCCTACCAGGAAGCTGATAGTTACCTTAATACAAACTACGCTGATGAATTGGTTAATTCAGCTCCAGCCAACGTTAACCTTATTGAATGGTCTTAACCAAAACCCGGACATTCTCTAAACCTCATCAAATTTTTTTTGGTAACAAACCATCCGTTACCAAAGTTTGGCTCCCACAAATTATTGTAAAATATAATTGTGGGAGTTTCTGTTTTTCACCTGCTTCTATCGATATGGGTATTTATACTTTCCAATTTTACTTTCTATTAATATTTACCAACAAGTGTCCATAAAAATCAGCTAAATTTTGTGGAAAGCAACTTTTTCAGGTGAGGTTGGTTCAAGAAATACCGCATTTAACAGAAAAAAAAATTGTTTCACTTTTCCGGGTAAATTATTAGCCCCCGGTTTAGGCCGGGAATGTCAGCTATCAGAATAAGTATTTTTACCATATTCCATAAATGACTATAAAACAATACAGGCTGTGGTTACAGCGTTTACTAAGTGCTGCTGATCAGGAAGTAATGTAGTAAGGTTACCCGGTTAAGTTTTAGAGGTACCTGTATACTTACTACTAAACCGGTAATTTTACCGTCTTCAAAACAGGGCAAATCTCCTCTTGGTGGAGCTGTTTAAGCATATGATATTTGTACCAGAAGTTGATTGATATAGTTTAATTATCAATCATATCCAAAATCCTGACAAACCAATTAAGATTTCAATCCAAAATCTTGTAAAAGCTGTAAAAGTCCAATATCAGTCAACTTCTATTTTTTTTAAAACACTTGAAAAGTAATATAGATTTTTAAAATCAGTTTCCAAACAAACACTAAGAAATCCAATCTTGAAAAACTGAAAAGCAATATCCTGGGTTTATGCTTTGTAAAGCGATGATAGCCCGAAAGACCAACTGAAATGCAATATTCTGGCCTATGCTGTAAAAAGCGATTATGGCAAAAGAAAAACCAAACACACTGAAACCAGATAAACTAATTTCTGGAGAGGCATCCCCTCAAAAAACATCAATGATTCGGAAACTGTTTTTTTTATCGAACAGTTTTACAAGATTACTTCCACAGGCTATGAAAAACTGATAGCTGTGGAAGTTTTTGTTTTCCGCAACGTCCTTTATCTCCTTCTCCAATTTAAAAAAAATTGTATTTATCGGGTGCCGTAATTTTTATACTACAAAATATAATTTTGGTAGTTCATCTATTACAAAGAAAAATTTTCATATAAACATTTTCAACCAGGTAAATTTATATTTAAAAGTTTTTTTTTATCTTTTTAATTCAATGAAACCCTTTGCAGCATTATTTTACAGCCTGCCTGAATTATTTTGTTTGAATATGTCAACCCATATTTATGTTAATGAATTTATAATAAAATTACCAGTCTGTCGTTTTATCTTCAGTTTCCAAAAACCGAAAAACAATAATCGATTTCCTGTGAAAACTACAAGTTCAAATCCTAAAGAAGAACAAGAAACCAAATCCTGAACCTATGCCGTAAAAAGCGATGATGGTTCCGAAAGACCAAAAAAACCAATTCCTAGGTCTATGCTGTAAAAAGCGATGATGACCAGAAAAACCAACACACTGAAACCCAGGAATGAAAACATTTCTGGAGAGGAAAACCCCTCTTAAAAAACTAAAGATCCCCGGACAAATTCACAAGGTTTGTCCAAACAAAAACCTTCCACAGTCAAAAGCTGTGGAAGTTTTTGTTTTAATGCACCTCCCCTGTTTATTTTTGCAGTATGCTACTACAATTCCCCGCTCAACTGGATTACCTACCTAAAAGAATTGTGTCATTGGTGCCATCGCAAACAGAATTGCTGTTTCACCTGGGATTGGATGAATGTGTAGTGGGCATAACAAAGTTTTGTATTCATCCAATGGCGTGGAAAAAATCAAAAACAATTATTGGCGGCACAAAAACCATTCAACAGGAAAAAGTAAAAGCACTCAGGCCTGATTTAATTATTGCCAACAAAGAAGAGAATGTAAAAGAACAGGTAGAGGAGTTGGCCAAAGAATTTACGGTGTTGGTTACGGACGTAAATAACCTGGAAAGTGCTTTACAAATGATTCAAACTGTTGGCACCATTACACAAACGGAATTAAAAGCAGCGCAACTGGCTGATCAAATCGAAAAGCGTTTTGCCGGTATTTTAACACTGCCCAAAAAAATCACCACCTGCTACCTGATCTGGCGTAAGCCATATATGACCGTTGGCGGCGATACATTTATACATGATATGCTTATCAGGTGCGGATTGCAAAATATCTACGCTCCGGCGAAGCGTTACCCTGAGATCAATTTGAATCAATTGCAAGAGGCCAATACCCAATTACTCATTCTTTCTTCCGAACCCTACCCTTTTAAGCAAAAGCACATTGATAAACTTCAATCGCAATTGCCGGGCACAAAAATTATTCTGGCCAACGGAGAAATGTTTAGCTGGTTTGGCAGCAGGCTGTTGTATGCGCCGGCATATTTTAATACCATCATCAGCCAGCTTATATAAAATCCAATTGTGTGCTGAATCCGATCATTTTTATAACGTTTGCAGCGGGTAAATAACATTTTTAGAAAACCTAAATTCACCTATTTTTGCAAAAAACAACAATACATGGGAAAATACAAAGCCGGTGTCTTATTCGGCAAAGAATTAGAAGCACTGTACAATGATGCAAAGGATAACGCATTTGCATTGCCTGCGGTTAACTGCATCGGTACCAATACAATCAATGCTACGTTGGAAACAGCCGCTAAGGTGAATTCACCTGTTATTATACAGTTCAGCAATGGCGGCGCTCAGTTTATAGCCGGTAAAGGAATGCCAAATGACAACCTGCAGGGTAATATTGCCGGTGGTATTTCCGGGGCATTACATATTCATAATGTAGCAAAATATTATGGCGTTCCGGTGGTGCTGCATACCGACCATGCTGCAAAAAAATGGTTGCCCTGGATCAGCGGCCTCATTGATGCAGGTGAACAGTTTTATAAAGAAAAAGGCCAGCCATTGTTCAGCAGCCACATGCTTGATCTGAGTGAGGAGCCAATTGAAGAAAACATCCATACTTCTGTTGAATTTTATACACGAATGGCGCCCCTGGGCATGAGCATTGAAATTGAACTGGGCGTTACCGGCGGTGAAGAAGATGGTGTGGATAACAGCGATGTGGATAACGAAAAATTGTATACCCAGCCGGCCCACGTTGCTTATTCTTATACCGAACTGAGCAAAGTGGGTACTATGTTTACGGTGGCTGCTGCATTTGGTAACGTTCACGGTGTGTATAAATCCGGCAACGTGCAATTAACCCCCGTTATTTTACACAATAGCCAGGTGTATATTGAAAAAGAATTGAAGACAGGGCCAAAGCCGGTGTTCTTCGTATTCCATGGTGGCAGCGGATCGCCACAGCACCAGATAAGGGAAGCAATCGGTTACGGTGCAATTAAAATGAATATTGATACCGATCTGCAATGGGCTTTCTGGGAAGGAATATTGAATAATTATAAAAAATATGAAGGCTACCTGCAGGGCCAGTTGGGTAATCCTGATGGTGTTGACAGTCCAAACAAAAAACATTACGATCCACGGGTTTGGCTGCGTAAAGGCGAAGAGGCGTTGATTAAACGACTGGAAGTTGCTTTTGATGATTTAAATTGTATTAACAGGAATGCATAGCCCAAAACGAATTTGCTGAATGGTATAGGGTGAATGGATAATTGTGAATCAATCTCGTTTTAGTTAAGGTTGGTGGGGACACCAACCTTGGCCGTCATCCGTGGCGGGTGTCTCCAACCGCCACTTGAGATTTTACTAACTAAACGACATTGAATCGTGAAAGCAAAAAATAGGACGATCCCTTTCACATCATTTAAAGTTTAATTGGATATGGATAAAAAAGCAGCCATTATAAAAGAAGAAGATTTTGAAGCCCTGTTAGGCGGCGAAGAAAGTACCGGACCGGCAGGTATGGTATCAAGGGCAGGCAGCAGTTCAGGGTGGTTTAAGCGCAAGAAGAAAGGAATTTTAACTGAAACAAAAGATAAGGCAGATGCACCCGAAGGTTTATGGAGCAAATGCCCCAGTTGTAAATACACCTGCACCATTTCTGAATTAAAAGAAAATTTATCTGTTTGTCCCAAATGTGGCTATCATCACCGCATAGGAAGTGACGAATACTTTTCAATTTTGTTTGATGAGAATGAATACAAAGAGTTATTTGCCAATATTATTTCGAAAGATTACCTGCAGTTTGTTGATTTAAAACCATATGGCAAGCGGCTGGAAGAAACCTATGCCAAAACGGATATCCATGATTCTATCACCGTGGCACATGGCAAACTTAACAACATCGACCTGGTAGTGGCCTGCATGGATTTTGAATTTATCGGCGGCAGCCTCGGCAGTGTTATGGGAGAAAAAATCAGCCGTGCTTGCGACTATTGCATTCAAAACAGGATCCCTTTTATGATCATCAATAAAAGTGGCGGTGCCCGGATGATGGAGAGCGCTTTTTCGCTCATGCAACTGGCCAAAACATCGGGTAAATTATCCCAGTTATCAGATGCAAAAATTCCGTACATCTCTCTTTGTACCGATCCTACTTTTGGTGGCACTACAGCTTCGTTTGCGATGTTAGGCGATGTTATCTGCGGCGAACCCGGTGCACTGATCGGCTTTGCCGGGCCAAGGGTAATTAAAGAAACCATCAAAAGGGATCTGCCGGAAGGTTTTCAACGCAGTGAATTTTTGCTGGAGCATGGATTTCTGGATTTTATTATCGGCAGGAAAGAATTGAAAGAAAAGCTCAGTAAGTTGTTGTTGTTGCTTAAAAATTAAAAGATGGCGGCATAAAAAAACGAGTAACTTTTATTGGTTATTTATCAACCCCCCTTCAATTTCGAAGTTCTTTGCCGATTTTATAATAACCCTTGCACCCTGTGTAACCCTTTGAGATACGGTTGCGTTTAAAATGCATTTACCACCTGCATGGGGATCGATAACAATTTCAACATTACCGGAAATATCGGGTGGAGGAATCAGATTGCCAGCCCAGTTTGCAGCATTGGTCCAATTGCCATTTCCATTAAAGATATACGTAGTAGTGTTGCAGGAAAGAGACTCAATAAGTGGCAGGCTTTGAAAATTTTGCAACATAATTTCAGCCAGGTCGGTTGTTCTTACACACAGCCATTGCGCTAATAAAGAAGAGTAAACACTTCTAAAATCGTACTGCATCGCTATGTTATCATTTACCGTAGCTGTTACAGGAATATCAGGTGTGTGGCCGAGCACAGCGGCGTTGGCTTTTTTCCCAAATATAAACATCGGTGCAGCGGCCCCATGATCTGTTCCTAAACTGCTGTTACTTTTAATTCGGCGGCCAAACTCAGAAAAGGTCATCCCTACCACCCTGTCTTCAATATTCAAAAATGCCAGGTCATCCTGGAAGGATTTGATCGCTGCACTTAGGCCTGCTAATAAACCGGCATGCGTACCGGTAGTAGTGTCCGAGCTATCTGTTTGTAAAGAATGAGTATCGAAGCCTTTATGCTCTACCATATACACCCTTGTTTTTAAGCCTCCTTTTACCAGGCGGGCAACAATTTTTAATTGTGCTGCCAATGAATTATTAGCCGGATAAGTCACCTGCTGAGTTACACCTAAGGCTGCATTCTTAATAACCGAAGCATATTGCTGGGTTTGTTTCACAACCGAACGTATATAAGATAGTTCCTTGCCGGCATTATTTGCAGGCAGCGGATCTTCTACTCCATTTATAAAATTATAAAAATTAGTAGGGTCACTGATACTCATGGCCATATTTACAGCAGGCCCCTGCATTGCTAAGGATGTACCAGAACCTATTTGTATTGCCAACGGGTCGGTCATACTGCTGTTCGGGTAGCCATTAGGGAAACCTTCAAATTCATACTCCAAATACCTGCCCGCCCATCCACTTGCTAATACCTCTTCACTGTTGGAGCCACTCATCCAGATATCGGTAGCCCTGAAATGAGAAAAATTTGGATTGGGATAACTTACTGACTGTACAATACCCAGGTTACCCTCATTATACATTGATTGCATACCCGATAAGGAAGGGTGAAGCCCTAAGGTGACTACACCTGTTAATGGTAAAATCCTGTTTTCCGGTATAGCAATATTTGCACGGGCATTGTAGTAGTTGCCGTATACATCAACCGGGATGACCGTATTTAACCCGTCGTTGCCTCCGGTTAGCCGCACAATTACCAACACATGATCATTCATTGGCGGTGCACTGGCCAGCACCCTGTGCAACATAGAACTGGAAGCAAACCCCTTTAAGGAAAACCCGTTTACTACCGTTGGTATTACCGCAGCAGCAATCGCTTTGCCTATAAAATCTCTTCTTTTCATTTGTAGAATTTAACAAATTAGCATAACTGGTATTCCGGTAACCGCATTAAATACTGGTAAAGGTTCTTCAGTTTTGTCTTCACAATATTTGTGTTGGCGGTATTCCCCGGGATGTTCACAAAAGTATTCCATGCAGTTGTCCAATAAGTATCATTGGCCTGGCCATCCAGCAAAATATCAGTTTTAAGCTGGTCCAGAGATTGTTGGGAAAGCGGTATCCTTAATAAATAAGTAACCGCATCTTCCACTAATATGTTTGGATTGCCGGGGTTGGTTAAGGTTGCAGTAAATGCAGCAACATCAATGATAATGGTGACGTTATTTTTTCGGTAGCCAGTAGTCACCATTACGTCACTAAAAATATTTCTTTTGGGGAGTGTGTCTGCGTTTATCCATACCTGTTGGTATTGGGGCGCCTGGTAATATGCCGGCCAGCCTGCTACATTTGGCGGCTGTCCCGGTTCTTGTTGCATACTGCTGCAATTTGTATTTATCGCATCCCACATATCATAGTTGGCAACATAGTCGGTTACAGGAGGAAAAGAGACATTGAATTCCCGGTTAAGGCTTACTGCGATATCAATGGGGCTTTTTATCATGCATCCCCTGTTGACAGCATCAAAAAAATGTTCGCTTTTTAGTAAGGCTGCTAATACTGGTTTAATTTCATAGCTGCTACTCCTGAATATTTGCGCCAAAGGGGCAATTATATTTTGCTCTGTAGCAGCATCAATTTCATAATAAACAAACCAACGGTAAAGTTTGCGGCATATATGCAGGGAGACTTCCTCCCTGGAAAAGATCATCGAAAGTAAATCGTCTAATTCAAGTTTTCCGTCTTCCAGCGTGCGGCCGGTAATAATTGTATTATTATAAAACGAAGAAAATTGTTTATTGGTACTGTCGTGTTTGTTTGCGTTAAACTGGTAAGTATTGTTATTATTGTTAATACCCCAACCCGTTAATACTTTAGCCGCTTGTTTTACATCTTCTTCGTTATAGGGCGCCGATGCATTATCTGCCCCTTTTCCGACGGTAAACAATTCCTGAAGTTCCCGGGCATAATTTTCGTCGGGAGCGGTATTAATATTCAGGTAATTATTGAGGTATTTAAGCATACCTGCATCTACGGTAATTTCTTTTACAAATTGCTTTAAATTACCCAAGGCATTTTTTCGTAAAGTGGCGTTATTTAGATAACAAAAAATTCCGCTGCCCACCACATCCATTTCTATTACAAAATGATTGTGCCACATGAGGGTCAATTTTTCGAGAATACTCCTTTCCTGGTTCACCATTAGGCCCATCCACCAATTTTGCAATGAATTGCGTCTTTGAGAGTTACTGTTTGTCTGGGTTGTATTTACCCAGGTTTGCCCAATAGCAATTGAAGGATCAACGGTAGCATTGTATGTTTTTACGGGAGGGGGTGGTGTGGTTTGTGCAGGTGTTACATTCAGCAAATAGTCCACTGCCTGGTTCAAAGTCATATTGCCAAAAAAGTCAGCATCCGCTTTTTTTGCACCAAACATAGTACGTTTTAGCAGGTGTAAAACTTCCTCTTTGGTCCATGCGCCTGTGTATTGGTTAATGCCTGATAATGTTCGGAACAGTTGAAGTGGAGGATTGGAAACCCTTTTCATCGAAGCACTTAAAAAAGCTTTTCTATCCATTAGCAAGTAATTTGGGGGAAATTTTTTGGCATATAAAACTGATGGACATTATCAGACAGCCAAAGTTTAAACAACACTAAAATACATTTTATAATGATCTGTGTAATGCACTACCAATGCCAAATTAATGCACAAAAAAAACATCGCCGTTTGTGTTTGTGAAAGCCAAACAGTTTTTTCCTTCAGATTTAAATCAATTTTTAAAAATTAATACAACCAAACGTTCTATTGATGTATTGTTATATTACCATTGATTATAAAATTAGTACCTGTTGTAACTGTAAGATTTGCCCCTGATGATATTGTCTGGGGAACATCTAAAATGCAGGTATTACCTGTTGATGGGGACACTATAATTTTTGAACATAGCGGCAGCGGATTGGGTGGGAAATTGCCTCCCATCCAGTTACCGGACAAAGACCAGTTCCCATTACCGGTAAACTGATAAGTGTAACCGGTATTTACAGTAATAGCATTGCTTGATGCGGTGCAGACCGGATACCTGCTGATGATACTGGCTGTGTAGGTACCCGGACTATTGGGCTGATAAGTTGAATCCACAACGTTGGGCCATTTCTGCACACGTGCATTGAAATCATCAAAAATCAGCAGGTTACCCAATTTGTCTTTATAGATGCTTGTCGGAGCATTAAACTGGTCATTAAGTGAACCGAAATAAGAATGGCTTCCGGCAACGGTAATGCCACTATCTGCTCCGGCAGCCCATTTTTGTATCCGGTGATTATTTCGGTCTGCTATAAAAATATTCAAAGAGTCATCCACAAATAACCCATACGGATTACTTATCTGGTTAGCCGATGAACCAGGGTAATTTCCTCCCCCGGCGACTGTAATTCCTTCTATTGCCCCCGGTAACCATTTTTGTATCCTGTAATTATTATTATCTGTTATATAAAGACTACCTGTTTTATCAACAAACACATCCACAGGCCTTCTTAATTGATTAGCCGAGCTTCCATAACCATTCCCGCCTGCAACCGTAAAACCTGACACAGCACCAGGAATCCATTTTTGCACCCGGTTGTTTTGGGCATCCGCTACAAAAATATTTCCCTGTGCATCAACAAACAATCCATAGGGACCATTTAACTGATTTGCAGCATTACCTGCCCCATTTCCGCCGGCTACGGTAGTTCCTGTAACAGCGCCAGGTAACCATTTTTGTATGCGATGATTAGATTGATCAGATACATATACGACTTTATTGCTGTCAACAAAAAGGCCTACAGGAAAAGAAAACTGGTTAGCGGCAGCTCCATCTCCATTTCCGCCAGCTACAACTATACCATTAGCAGCCCCCGGCAAAAATTTTAAAACACTTTTAGTTACAAAATCAGTTATATATACATCTCCATCATTATCGGCAACTGCATCGGTGGGGGAAATAACGACATCAATACTCCCAATCTTACTTCCTGCAACAGTAACGCCGTTTGTACTGTCAGCCAGCCATTTTTGTATCCTGTTATTGTAGCTATCTGCTATGTAGATATTTTTGGCGCTATCAAGCCATAAAGCTGCCGGTGAAGAAACCTGGTTAGCATCCGTACCAATGCCGTTACCACCAGCTATAGTAATGCCGCTTACAGAACCAGGCAACCATTTTTGAATACGGGAATTTCCCTGATCAGCTATAAACATGGTTCCCACTGTATCTACTATTATACCGGATGGACTACTTAGCTGATTAGCATCACCGCCGTTACCATTTCCGCCCGCCACTGTAATTCCATTTATTGCATTAGGCACCCATTTTTGAACCCGGTTATTAATTGCATCGGCTACATACACATTATTATTGGCATCTACGAAAATGCCCTGTGGAAGGCCGATTTGATTATTTGCATCACCGAAGCCATTTCCACCGGCAACTGTAATTCCGGCTGTTGCATTGGGCATCCACAACTGCACCCGGTTATTATAAAAGTCTCCAATGTACAGGTTGCCGGATTTGGTGACATAAATTCCCCATGGGCTGCTTAATAAATTAGCACCTGAACCACCCTGAGAAGAATTGCTGCCTGCCACAGTAACACCTGCAGAAGCACCGGGTGCCCATTTTTGCACCCGGTTTTGTATTGCATCAGCTACATACAAATTTCCCAGTGTATCTACGAATATACCTGTGGGACCTAAGACCCGCTGATCATTGATTGGCCCATAACCAATACCCCCTGCTATTGTTACACCAGCAGTTGCTCCAGGTGCCCATTTTTGAACCCTGTTATTCACGTGGTCCGATATGTAAACATTACCTGCTCTGTCTACAAAAACGCCTTGTGGCTGATTTAAAAGTTCTGGTGTAATGCCGCTTCCGTTCCCCGTTTTTCTTCCGGCTATTGTGTATGGGGCAAGTGTTGCCACGCCAACAGAATCTGCTCCCCTGTACCAGGTTATTTTTGATGCAGACAAACCCCCACGTAATTTAAGTGTATCATTTTGTAAGCAGGTGGCGCCATTTCCAGTAAGCGTAATATTGAATGGGCAGGTTTGTGCTACGGCAGTATGCGAAATAGAAAATATTACACCTAAAAAAAGAAGCTTTCTTAAAATCATGGAAAAAATTTTGAACGTATAAACCAATTAAATTGTTTTGGTATAAAAATGAATGAAGTTCTTCACAGAATATCATTGAAGATAAAGGTTAAATTTCTATTTATCCTTTATCTGTTGCACGGGTTTGTTGAGGTAATTTTATTTGGCTGAAAAAAGATATTCTGCCGAATAGCTGCCAGACAATATTGTCCGCCCGGCCAACGCCGTTCGGACGGGGAGAGCCCGGTGAGGGTTTGTGTAAGGGCTTCTGGGCCGTACTTGGAATGAATGGGCCCGATAAAAAATCGGGACAGGCGGAACCAAAGCTGTTCATAGAACTAAACATCACAGCACTAAATCTTTCAGCCATTTTATTCTGCCTGCTTCCTGTATTTTTGCAAAATGGAAATCAGTAACCGCAAGGCATATCACGAATATTTTTTTGAAGACAAATACATTGCAGGGCTGGTGCTGGCTGGTACTGAAATCAAAAGCCTGCGTGCAGGAAAAGCAAGTTTTAATGACAGCTATTGCTACTTCGACAAAGGCGAACTGTATGTAAAAAGCCTGCACATATCAGAATATAATTATGGCACTTACAATAACCACCAGCCCATGCAGGAACGCAAACTGCTGCTCAACAAAAGAGAATTGCGCAAATGGGAAACCAAAACAAAAGAGAAAGGATATTCCATCATTCCGCTGAAAATATTTTTGACGGAGAAAGGTTTTTTTAAAATGGAAATTGGACTTGGCAAAGGCAAAAAAATCTACGACAAACGGGAGACCATCAAAGAAAGGGATACCGACCGGGATATTAAAAGGAAATACGGCATCTAAGCCCAAATCAAAACCACAACAGTTTCAATAAACCTTTAAAAAAGGCTTTAACTTTACAGCGTACGAATGAATGTTGTGAATATACCGCTGCATATTATAATTTTTACTTTACAACAATGGAGACCAGGAATAAAAGGATTGAGGTGATGCGTTTTCTTGCAGAACAAATTGACACGATCATTGCAGCGTTCTTAAAAAATATCGACAACAACTGGCAACCGGCTGACCTGTTGCCTGACACTGGCAGTGAGAACTTTCAGCAGGAATTTAAAGAACTACAGGCTCAAAGCAGGGAACTGCCCTACGATTATTTAGCCGTGCTGGTTGGTGATGTAATTACGGAAGAAGCACTGCCCACTTATCAAAGCTGGTTGCTGGATGTGGATGGCATTAGCCAACTGGAGCCGCAGGGCTGGAGCAAGTGGGTACGGATGTGGAGTGCAGAAGAAAACAGGCATGGCGACCTGCTGAATAAATTCTTATACCTCTCCGGCCGGATCAACATGAAGCAAATGGAGATCAGCACCCAATATTTAATTGCGGATGGTTTTGATATTGGCACCGGCACAGACCCCTACAAGAACTTTGTATATACTTCTTTCCAGGAACTGGCTACTAATATTTCTCACCGCCGCACCGCCACCATGGCCAAACAATATGGCAGCGACCGGCTGGCAAAAATTTGTGGCGTAATTGCGGCAGATGAAGCCCGTCATGCTGCTGCATATAAAAGTTTTGTTGCAAAAATTTTTGAAGTGGATCCCAGCGAAATGATGATGGCATTTGAAAATATGATGCGGAGGAAAATAGTAATGCCGGCACATTTTATCCGCCAGGCAGGAGAACAGATCGGGGCCACCTACGCTCACTTCAGTGATGCAGCCCAGCGGCTTGGAGTGTACACCAGCCTGGACTATACCAATATTTTAGAATCGTTGATAGCGGAATGGGATATCAGCAACATCTGCGGACTGAATGCTGGTGGTGAAAAAGCCAGGGATTATTTAATGGCGCTGCCGGAACGGTTTAGAAAGATCGCCGGGCGAAGTGCCAAGGCTCCTTTGGAGTATCAGTTTAACTGGATCAAATAAACGTTGAAGTGGTTTAAAACGTTTAAGACGTTTCAAGTTTCATCATACTTCACGAACCTAGCCGGTTAGTTGAGGGATAAATATTCTAAAAGATAAGGGGCTTAAAATCATCATGGTCAAGGTTCCCCCTTTAAAGGCGGAGGGGCTTAACATTCACTCAAACTGATCGGAATATTCACTGCCAGCCCCCCATCGGCCGTTTCTTTGTATTTGCTGTTCATATCAAGGGCAGTGTCCCACATGGTTTTTATTACACCGTCTAAACTCACTTTGGCAAAGTCGGGTGTGCTTTGCATTGCAAGTTGGCTTGCAGTGATGGCTTTGATAGCTCCCATCGTGTTGCGTTCAATGCATGGTATCTGAACCAGCCCGCCAATTGGGTCGCACGTAAGGCCAAGATGATGTTCCATTGCAATTTCGGCTGCCATCAATGCCTGGCGCTGGGTGCCGCCCATGCATTCTGTTAGTGCTGCGGCGGCCATCGCACTGCTTACTCCAATCTCTGCCTGGCAGCCACCCATGGCCGCGGATATGGTGGCGCCTTTTTTGAAGATGCTGCCCACTTCACTTGCGGTCAATAAAAATTGAATGATCTTTTCATCATTGTTGCCGCCGCAAAAACAAATATAATATTGCAGCACTGCCGGTATCACACCTGCGGCACCGTTAGTAGGTGCGGTCACTACCCTTCCAAAAGAAGCATTTTCTTCATTCACCGCCAGTGCAAAACAGCTTACCCAGTCTAAAATATAAGTGAAATCTTTGCCACCTTTTTGTATGGAGGCAAGCCATTCGTCGTAATTGTTGTACACCGCATCTTTTAATAATCTTTTGTTGAGATCAAATCCCCTTCTTGTTACCTGCAGTCCGCCGGGCAACAGGCCCCGGGTATGGCAGCCACGGTAAATACATTCTTTCATTACCCGCCAGATCGTCAAAATATCCCGCCTGGTGTCGGCTTCCGAACGCCAGGAAGTTTCGTTTTCCAGCACCACTTCACTAATGCTCATACCGGTTTTCCTGCACCAGTGCAGCAGGTCTGCTGCAGTGTTGATGGGAAAGGGCAGTACTACTTCACTAAGGGAATTGCCTGTCTCCCCCCGACCGAACCTGTCATCCCCGTCCATAGCGGAGGGGCGTGTTTCTTTCACTACAAAGCCACCGCCAATAGAATAGTAGGTTTCGGCAAACGCGTCGCCGTCGTACAACTTCACTAAAAAGGTAAGTGCATTGGGATGAAAGGGCAATGATTCAGCATACAGGAACTCAATATCTTCATCCGGGTCAAAATCTATTTCATGCCTGCCATGAAGCAGTATCTTTTTCATGGCTTTTATGTCATTCATTTTTGCCTGTATCTGGTCCACCTCAAATGTTACCGGGTCTGCTCCGCATAAACCCAACTGGATTGCCACATCTGTACCATGCCCAATGCCGGTTTTTGCCAGTGAGCCATACAGCAGCACTTCTATATTTTGCACCTGTTGTAAAATATTTCTTTGTTCCAAAGAGTCGAGAAAACGCAGGGCTGCTTTCCATGGGCCAAGGGTATGGCTGCTGGAAGGGCCAACCCCTATTTTAAACATATCAAATATAGAAATGGCCTCGTGTGTCACAAAGTAAAATTAGTAGTTTACAACTACAACATTGAAAACGAGTATGGAATTAGCCGGTATACCCTGGTTGGTAGAACAACCATATCCCAATGATGGCGGAAGGTACAGGTTGATAACACCATCTTTCTTTACAAGCGGTACCCCATACTGCCAGCCAAGTATCACATTACTTAATGGGAAGCTAACCGTAGCGCCGGTTGCCGTAGAGTCAAAAACATTACCATTGGTAAAAGTGCCCCTGTATTTAACCGTTACATTAGAGGCCAGGTTAGGAAAGCTTGTACCATAACCCGGTCCTGCAATCTGGTAAAAAAAACCACGGGGGTCCTGAGTGGCAGTGATCCCGTTGGTAGTAATAAAGTTTTGCAGGTTCGCTATTTCCGCAGCCGTTGGTACGCCGCCGGTGGATACGCAATCATTTCCATCAGATTTTTTGCCGCAGGCATATAGCATTATGGGCAGGGCAAGGAAAAAAAAATATTTCTTCATCATATTATATATTGGGGTTTATTTTTTATTATCCGGGTCAGCATTGCTGGCGGCCCTATTTTCTTTTGATTTTAATTCTTTATGCAACTGTTCATTCATTTCCCATTTAAACTGCATGCGAAAAAACGAAAAAAACAGTGAAATGAGTAACATGGCAAAAATAATGGTAATAAAAGTGCCGGGAGATGTTTTAGATATTTTCATATACCAGTCCGGAATAAATAAATATACCGCCACCACCGATAAAATAATGGGCAGGCTAAAAAGGATAGCCATTGGCAGCCCTCCCAACAATTTGCTGGCAAAACTGCTTTCCTTTTCCCGGTTCCGTTCCCAATACAGTAAAAATTCCCTTTCCTTGTCTGTGAGCATGGCGCAAAGTTAACCAATAAAGTTTTTGTTGAGCTCGCCCTCCTTTCCAAATTCCCCAATTTGCCCGGCTGCCTTTCGGGTAGGTTTTTTAGAAACCGGAAATAGTAGCAGGTTGTTGTTGTTTTTGCAAATTGGGCAATATTAGGTAGGTTTGTTCCATCTCAAAAAAATATGAAAATAGACCAACTCATTGTTCAGCACCTGTATACCAACAAAACGGTAACCCTGCAAGGAATAGGCACCATTCATCTCAATCCTGCTATAGTATTGCCAACAGAAGCAGATAAAGATGCTGTGCTGCCTGAAAATGCTTTTACATTTGAATACAATTTAAAAGCTGGGGAAGATGAAGCTTTAATCAGTTTCATTGTACAGCAAACAAGAAAGATGAAGCCACTGGCGAGTTCCGACCTGGAATCGTACTCAATACTGGCCAAGCAATTTTTAAATATTGGAAAACCATTGCTCATAGAAGGAGTTGGTACAATACAAAAAAACCAGGCAGGATTATATGAATTTATACAGGGCGTTTTTGTAACACCCAGGATTGATGATATTCCAAAACAGTTAAAGGAAAAAACGGAAGAAAATATATCTTTTGAAAGCGAAAGCAGGAATACCGGCAACAGTAAAAAATATGCTGCCATTGCATTTATTGCCTTGTTTGCAGTGCTTGCGGGCCTTGGGATATATTATTTTGCGTTTAAGAAAAAGGGCCCTGTCCCTGAGCAGGCAGCACTGCCACAAGCAGCACAGGATACAGTTAAAATAGATACAGCAAAAGCATTCGTTCCCGACACCACTATCATTAGCCCGACCGAAACAGCAAAAAAAGACAGCTTTAACTTTAAAGTAGTAATCCGTGAATATAGAAATGCCGCCATGGCACAAAAAAAATTAAAAACATTTACCGAATATGGTTATAACCTGGTGCTTATTAAAGTTGATTCCACCAAATACCAGTTAGCTATGCCGTTTACTACTCCCCTTTCCGATACACTTAGAGCAAAAGATTCTTTAAAGAAGAAAATTTTCGGGGGTAACCCTTACATTATTCTTTAACTGGCACTGAAATGCTGTTATAAATGTTCCGGTTATGAAAAAGTCTGCGGTTCCCATTTTTGCCGGTATGTTCTGGATACTAACTATTATTGATATAGCGGGCATTTTGTCCGGGTGTACCCTCCTGCATTCATTGGCGAAACCGACGCTGATGCCGATGCTTTTACTGCTCCTGATTTTTTCTGGAACAACAACGGGTCGTAAAGGCCTGGTTATAGCCGCTTTGATATTATCATTTTTGGGGGATGTGATGCTGTTGTTTGAAAATAAGGGACCATTGTTTTTTATTGCTGGTTTAACCGCTTTTTTGTTTGCACATGCCTGTTATATCTTCTATTTTCTAAATGTAAAATCATCCGGGCCTTCACTTATAACAAAACAGCCGTGGATGGCTGCGTTGGCAGCCGCTTATGGAGTAAGCCTTATCCGGTTCCTGCTTCCCGGGTTGGGAGACCTTACGATACCCGTTATTATTTATGCGATTGTTATCTGTACCATGATGATCTGCAGCATGCACGTATTTTTAAAAGTAATTGCTCCCGCCAACTACCTGTTTGTTGCAGGTGCTTTGTTTTTTACCGCATCTGACTCCATGCTTGCGATCAATAAATTTTTTAAGCCTTTTGCCTCAGCCGGAGTGCTGATTATGTTAACCTATTGTGCAGCACAGTTCTGTATTGTATCAGGGGTTGTAAAACGAAAATAGTTAACGGCTTTGCTCTTTTAACAATTATTTGCATTCAGTTAATACCGGCCGGTTTATCACCCAAAAGCAGTATCTAATTCACATTGCAACACATACTGTGTATTAGTTATCACTATACGGGGCAGTTTCTTCGCCAGGGATTAAATCTCTTTTTCGCCTATTCATTTACCAATTCAGTAATTTATTGGCATGGTATTTTCAAAACCCTGATCAAACTGGCATCAATAATTACACTTTGAAATTCAAACACTTATAATCACCAGATTGCAACAAATCAACCTGGCCTTATATAAACGGGCTTTTTTACAATTAAAGAGTTCATCTACCCAATAACTTTAAAATTATCAATTATGAAAAATTCATTACTAATGTTCATCCTCGTTGTTCTTTTTGCAGCATGTGGAGAAAAAAAAGCAGCCCTGGATGCGAATAAGGAAATGCTATTGAGAGACTCCCTTGCATTACTCAAGTCGAATATTTTAACGGACAGAGCGAATGACTCCATTGCAAAAAGCAATGCTGCCAAAGCAACACAGGCCAGGAAGCAAAATGATGACAACACCCGTAATAACGGCGCTAAATCAAATTCGAGTGGAGGAGCTGGCACAGGGGAAACACAAAATACTGCCGCTTCAGACCAGGATAAAGGATGGAGTGAAGCAGCAACGGGTGCAGCAATAGGCGCTGCCGGTGGTGCTGTGGTTGGAGCTATTGTGAGCAAAAATAAGGCTGCTGGTGCTGTTATTGGTGGAGTTGCAGGCGGAGCTGGTGGGTATGCAATTGGCAGGGCGCAGGACAGAAAGAGCGGCCGTGTAGCAAGAAAAAAGGCTGCAAAGGCTAATTATTAAATAAAATATCTGAAAATATTTATAACCGTAATACCCATTACGGTTTTTTGTTTTAATATCTTTGTCCACAAAATTTTAAGTTAAAAATATATTTTATCAGGATAGATTAAACATATTGTGAAAGCTAACCCGGTATCGTATAAATTACCAGCATATGAAACCAAAACACAACTTTATATTTTCCAATGCCTCAGAACCACACCGCATCAGAACCAAAAATATTCTGAAGGAGCATCCGGAAATAAGGCACCTGATCGGTAAAAACCCGTTAACCATTTTTGCAATCATCGCATTGGTGGCACTACAGATCACAGCTTCATGGCTGGTGTCTGATATGTCGTGGTGGATTGTATTTGGGGCCGCTTATTTAGTTGGAGCATTTGCAGACCATGCGTTATTTGTAATGATACATGAGTGTGCCCACCGGCTGCTTTTTAAAAAACCCGAAGCCAACAGGCTGGCAGGTATACTGGCCAATGTGCCGCAGTTGTTTCCCAGTTCTGTTTCTTTTGAAAGGTACCATATCAAGCATCACTCTTTCCAGGGGGTGCATGAGCTGGATGCTGATCTGCCCAATTACTGGGAAGCTAAACTCATTGACAACTATTTTATTGGCAAAGTATTATGGTTGTTATTTTATCCCCTGTTCCAGGTTTTCAGGATCAGCAGGCTCAAAGAAATTAAACCATTTGATGGTTGGGTTGCGTTGAACTGGGCTGTACAAATAGCATTTACCGTATTTATTATCTGGTTATGGGGCCCAAAGGCAATCATCTATTTGCTGGCAAGTTTTTTCTTTTCTGTTGGTTTGCACCCCCTTGGAGCAAGATGGATACAGGAACATTATTTAACCTACGGCGAACAGGAAACCTACAGCTACTATGGCCCGTTAAACAATGTAGCTTTTAATGTAGGCTATCACAACGAACACCATGATTTTCCTTCCATACCCTGGAACCGTTTACCAAAGATCCGCGAAGGTGCCCCTACTTTTTACAATACCCTTTTTTACCATACTTCCTGGACAAAATTATTTTTCCGGTTTTTGTTTGATAAAGAAATTTCACTGTACTCAAGAATCGTTAGGAGAGACCGCGGTAAAGTAAAACTCACGGATGAATCCAAACCAGATGTGGAGCTGATGAATGTATAAAAAATTGAAGGGTTGTTGTTTAACAGCCCTTTTTATTTTTGGTATCCTGCTGCCCATTTATTAAGACAGGTATTTAAAGAATTGAGTAGTGAAAACCAAATTGATCTTATCCCAGTATTTAGGCGCAATTTTCTTTGTAAAAGAGTTCGATATTTTCAGGAACCTGCTTTTTAATAAACAAGACCTTGCAGTTTTTCGGGTACAAACAAGTGTAAGCTTTTATTATCCGGTGCTGGAAAACATTGCTACTACCTGTATTTTATTTCCCCATCCGGCCTGTTAGCTTTAATTATTGCAAGTGGTATTTCTTTTAAGATCAGTATGGAAAAATCGTATCCAACATTCCTGCTGTTTATTTCTTTTACACTGGTATTCGTAACCAATCAACTATTTGTTGATATAACACAGTTTGTTAATTTCAAAAGCGGCATGCTTACCCCGTTTTCAGTATGGTTGTTGATGGCAGTGGCTTCAATACTAACAATTGCAATTGCTGGTACCATTTCAATAATACCTGTTTATTTTGATCGCTTAAATTATCTTTTTAAAGTGGATGTTAAACAGCGATAGTTTTAACTTCACTTCTTCCTGTTATTTTTTTACCACAACAGTTTTTTTAATATCATTGCTGATGAAAAAAATCTCTCTGCTACTTGGCTGCGTTCTTTCTTTTCTTTTTGTTGCAGCACAAAAAAAAGCCGTGCAGGGCTGGCATACGATGGACTATGTACAGGACAGCTTCTACGGTATCAGTCTCAATAAAGCATACGATTTTTTGAAGGAAAAAAAGCTAACCCCTGTTCCTGTAGTGGTAGCCATCTTAGACAGCGGGACAGACACCACCCATGAAGATCTGAAAGCAATATTATGGAGCAATAAAAAAGAAATACCTGGTAATAACAGGGATGATGATAACAATGGCTACACAGATGATATCCATGGATGGAATTTTTTGGGGAATGTGAACGGAGAAAATGTGTACAGCAACAGCAGCGAATGGATCAGGGTGTACTGGAGGTATAAAGACCGGTATGAGCATCAAACGATCGATACCAATACACTTACTGCCCAACAAAAATACGAATACGCCTTATGGCAAAAAGCTGCCAGCGGCGTTGTGGGAAAAGGCCTGTCGGAAGCAAAGCTCGATACTATACGGCAATATGTGGAGACGGTCGTTTATTGCGACAGTGTTTTTCAAATCCTGAGCGGTAAAAAAGGGTATGGTATAGCTGAAGTAAAAGATTTTAAAGCAAATGGTGAAAGGCAAAAGGCCATAAAGGAATTTTTACAGCAAATTCTTGGACAGTTTGAGTTGCCGGAAGTAAAAAATGATTTTGCCGTAAATGAAATAAAGAAATACCTGGCGGGTGAAATTGCCAAAGCCAGAGGTGATAAAGTCCCTCCACAAACAAGCAGGCGGGATATAACCGGTAACGATGATACCAACCCTGCCACCAGCCTGTACGGCAATAACAATATTGCTGCCGGGGAAACCAATCATGGAACCCATTTAGCAGGAATCATCGCGGCGGTTCGCAGTAATGGTATTGGGATAAACGGTATTGCCGATAATGTACAAGTGATGACTGTGAGAACAACGCCTGAGGGCGATGAGTACGATAAGGATATTGCTATGGGCATTCGGTATGCAGCAAACAACGGTGCCAAAGTGATCAATATGAGTTTTGGTAAAAGCCTGAGCCCCGATAAAAAAATGATAGACGATGCCGTAAAGTATGCACTCGCCAGGGATGTATTGATAGTACAAGGTGCAGGAAACAGCAAAAGAAATATCAACGGTTTTGATAATTTCCCCAATCCAAAATATTTGTTCACCGATTCAATTGCACCTAATTGGATAACGGTAGGCGCAACTGACTGCAACGGTAACACGGCCATATTCAGTAACTATGGAGATGCAGTGGTGGATATATTTTCGCCGGGGGTAGCCATTTATTCCACCATACCTTTTACTAATAAATACATGAGCTGGGACGGGACGAGTATGGCATCTCCGGTTGTATCAGGAGTGGCCGCATTGGTACGAAGTTATTTTCCAAAACTCAGTGCTGTGCAGGTAAAAGCTATTATTGAAGCATCTGCAGTTAAGCCTGCCGGTATTACTACGATGCCAGGCAGCGAACAGCAGGTAATGTTAGGCAAGTTGTGTAAAAGTGGTGGTATTGTAAACGCATATGAAGCGGTTAAGCTGGCGTATACTTTACTTTATGGTTCATAGTTAATGGTTCATAGACTATATCAGGCTATTACCCTTTTTACTAAATACAAAAAGTTATAACAAAGTAAATGCTACTATGAACCATTAACCGTCAACCATCAACAACTAACGATGAACAGCATTTACAGGGTCACCGCTATTCTTATCCACTTGCAATCCACAAGGGTGGTAAAGGCGCAGGAAATTGCCAACCGGTTTGCTGTCAGTCACCGCACAGTGTACCGGGATATTAAAACGCTGGAAGAAGCATGGATTCCTTTAGCAGGTGAAGCAGGTGTAGGGTACAGTATTATGGAAGGATACCGGCTGCCACCCGTTATGTTCACAAGGGAAGAAGCCATCGCCTTTTTAACCGCAGAAAAAATGGTAGAGAAATTAACCGACCCATCCTCTGCTGCACACTATTAGGCAGCCATGTTTAAAATTAAAGCGGTGTTGCGGTACGTTGAAAAAGATCTGCTGGACAATATATCAACATATATTGAAGTCGTGAAAAATCCTTACCTGCCGTCACAAGAAAACAATTCCATTCACCTGCAAACCATACTAAAAGCCATTGCTGCAAAAGAGATAATGGATATTGGTTATTTTGCCAACCATACACAACAATACAGCAACAGGAAGGTGGAACCGGTGGGCATATTTCGCCTCGGCAGCTATTGGTACCTGATAGCATATTGCCAGCTCCGAAACGACTACCGTAATTTCCGGACAGACCGTATCAGTTATAGTAATCCTACCGGCCGCCATTTTGAAAAGCAACATCCTTCACTTCAGTCTTTTTTGTGCAAAATGACCAACGAAAAGGAAATGTTTACCATTGTGATCAGGGTTGACAGCACCGTATTGAAATATTTTGGCGACCAAAAATTATACAACGGTTTTGTTTCTCAAAAAGAGGTAGATGATAAAATGGAAATGACTTTTGTAGCAGCTTCCTTAACAGGCTTTGCAAAATTTTTACTTGCTATTTGGTGAATATGCCCAAATCATCAGTCCTCCCGAATTAAAAGAACTGGTGAAGCGTAATATGGCAGCGATCTTGAAAAAACTCTCTTCACCAGGTTCCGAAAAATTTATTTTTACTGTTGACACAGGGCTGTCACTACCCGGTCGTTATTTTGTTTTTCATCAAAGCAAAATATCATGACACAGCTTTCAATGTTTAAAAAGGAACTGGAAAAAGAAGCAGTAGCCACCAAAGAAATGCTGGCAGCAGTAGCAAATGACCAATACAACTGGAAGCCGCATCCGAAAAGTATGAGTATCCGGCAGTTAACTACTCATATTGCGGAACTCCCCTCCTGGATAGGGATGGCGCTCAATACCAGTGAACTTGATTTTGCCATTACAACCTACAGTCTCACGGCAATAGATAATACCACTACCCTGCTGGCGGTGTTTGAAAAAAATCTTGAAGATGGCAGGAATCAACTTGCCAATGGAAAGGAGGCTACGCTGGATCAGCCCTGAACACTCCGCAATGGCGACCAGGTGTACAACGTAGAACCCAAAGCCGATGTCATCCGGATGTCGTTGTCGCAGATCATCCATCACCGGGCGCAATTGGGCGTTTTCCTTCGGCTGTTGAATAAACCCATCCCGGGCTGTTACGGACCCAGTGCGGATGATAGTTTTTAACGACAAAAAAAAAGGCTGCGTCAACTATTGACACAGCCTCTTTTTTTCATAGGAACTTGTAAATGTATTTATGCGGTGAACATATTTATCATTCCTAAAATGGAAGCAAGCATCACTACGCATTTCCAACAATATGTTCTTTTCATTCTTTTTGATTTTAGCCTGATGCAAAGTTATTGCAGGCATGGGGCTATATTTTGTTAAGGTTATGTGTAAGAAGCCTTATTCCCCGATTTAAATAGATAAGAAAAGGCTGTGGGGAAAATAATCCCCATAATTTAATACTTTTCACTACTGCGGTACTAAAATAACAAGGGCATGGAATTTAGAATAGTAGTTACGGAATTATTATTCCAGGGTAACTCTTAATAAATAGTATGACGGCAAAATATCCCTTCTTTATCAGAAGTACTGTAATCCTGTTCGGACTTATTTTGTTGGTGTATGCGATGGCTCAGTTGGGAGATATTATGGTTCCATTGGTGTTCGCCGGTATGCTTGCCATATTGCTAAATCCCGTTTACAACTGGCTGGTGAATAAGAAAGTTCCGAAAGTTTTATCGATTGTAATTTGTCTTTTTATCGCGGTGACTGTATTTGGCAGTATAGGCTATTTTGTTTCATCACAACTGATGAGTTTTACAACCGAAATGCCATTATTGAAAGAGAAGTTAATTGCATTTTTCGAAAAACTGCAGCAGGAAGTGAACGGTCGGCTGGGCATCGGTATGGAAAAGCAAAATGAATGGCTGGTAAATGCGAAAGATAAGCTCGAAACTTTGGCAGGCAGTGCAATTGGCAACCTGTTCGGTTCATTGTCTATACTCTTTTTAATTCCCGTATACACATTTTTATTACTGTTCTATAAGACACTGTTCCTTACCTTTCTGTACGACGTATTTGCGGAAGAAAATACAAAAGAAGTGGCATTAATACTCGGCCAAACAAAAAAGGCAATACAGAGTTTTATGTCCGGCCTATTACTCGAGGCACTGATCGTGGCCACAATGAATGCTGCAGCCCTTATGCTGCTTGGAGTAAAATATGCCATCCTGGTTGGTGTTATTGGAGCGTTGCTTAATATCCTGCCTTACATTGGTGGTATCATAGCCATTGCTATTCCCGTACTAATTGCCACCATCACCAAAGACGGGTATCAAACCCAGTTATGGATATTGGTTGCTTATACCATCATCCAGTTTATTGATAATAATATTTTAATGCCCTACATCGTTTCTTCCAAAGTAAAGATCAACGCAATGGTGTCGATCATCATGATATTAATGGGAGGTGCATTGTGGGGTGTCTCAGGAATGTTCTTATCCATCCCCTTTACAGGAATATTGAAAATTATATCCGACAGGGTTACTGAATTAAAGCCCTGGGGTAAATTGCTCGGCACAGAAATTCCGACAAAGCTCCCGGGAATATGGAGAAGAAAAAAAGCAGTACCACCACCGGCTTCCTAAAAAAGAGGTGAAGCAAACTTTTGAGGTTATAACGGGTACGTACAGCCGACCCAATATCACAACCGCTGGGTTTCTAATGATACAACCTCGTTTTCAGCTTATTTATTTCATTTACCCGTTGTTCATATTCTTTACCATCCTCCAGGAACCATGCTTTACGCTCCCGGATCACTTTTGCCGGAGAACCTCCGATCAGCACATTCGTTTCATCAACATTTTTATTGACTAAAGAATTTGCACCGATGGTAATATTGTCTTTTATCTCAATATTACCTGCCAGTATCACCCCGGTGGAAAAATAAACATTATCGCCTGCGCTGATACTGTCTTTTGCGGTAATACAAACACAGGTGTGCAGCACGCAATTGGCTCCCACCCTGGCTTTGGAATTAATGACAATGGTACCATAATGTGGTATAAATAATCCAGCCCCAAAACAATTGGGCGGAATGCTAAATCCTAACTGTAAACTTGTTTTTCTGAACCTGTTTTTGAAATAGTGCAGTTTCAGTTTTCCCAAAATACCAGTGTTGCAGTTTGTATAATATTCAACTGCTCTCAGATACCCCATGAATGCGCCAATATGATCGGGCACTAAAAAAAGTTTCAGCAGTCCGGTGAATGTTTTCTTTGCCCTTCCGGAAATGATCCGGTCTGCTTCCCTGTAAAAAAAATAGTCTTTTTTGCTTTTTATCATACAAATAAATAAAACCTGGTTGAAATATTGATGACACTTTATCCTATATAACGACGTGATGATAAATATCGTATTATTAAATCAACGGGGAAAATGATTTGGAAAATATTTATACGGCCTGCTAAAGCCGGGAAGCCTGGTTTTTTATTTTTTGATATGGCCTAATGGATGGAACGATGCATAAAAAAATAGATATACAATTACCGAAGGGCTGTAATTGATATATCCATTTTTGATAGTTATTTATACGGCAATCTTTATAAAAACCCTTTTCAAAAAGAGTCCGTATATTTTAATTCGGATTTACATCCACTTTTACTTTCTTTGTTTCAACCTTTACCCCATTTTTATCTACGGTTATGGAAGGCGTTTTTTCAGGAGCCTCCTTTACAATAATAACCTCAGGGGCCGGTTTTTCAACTGGAGCCGGCACTACGATTACTTCTTTTTTAGTTTCTGCAGGCTCGTTAGAGCAGGAAATGAAAGTGAAGGAAGCAAACACGGACATAAGGACAATGATTTTGTTCATAAAATATTTTTAAGATGAGATGCTGTAATTTTTAACACTGGTATAGTGAAGCACAGCATCCGTAATGGTTCAATTATCATGCCCTGCCTTATAAAATTATCTCAATGCTGCCTGTTAGCATTGCTGTTCAGATAAATTCCGGTTATAAAAAGTAGTCAACAGCATTAAGTTTTTCACCATTTCCCCAATATGGGTATTAAATGGCCTTATCGTCATGCGGCAGCCATGGGTGCATTTTTAAAAATATTATGGAGAAAAAAATGTTAAACACGCTGCTATTGAATGATATTCAATGCGCCGGAACTTATATTGAGGGCTCCACCACTTTCTATATATATTTTACCTGCACTGACAATGCTGCTTATTGTTACCGAATGTGAATTTTTAATGGTAACAAAACTGTTTGCATTGGAGGGCACAGATGGCGAATTGGCCCAGTTAATCCCATCGGCGGAAATTTCCCATGTAGTACTGTCTGTCCATTCCCCGGTCGATAGGCTCCGGTAGAAATTGCCAGTAGAAAGGTTTTTTACAACGGAAATGGTCGAATTGGTTGTAAGCAGCATATAATCTGGCGGAAGTTCAACGGTTGTAAAATTTCCCGAAAAAATACCGCCTGCCAGGCTGATGATCTCATACGTTCCATTTGGCACAATACCGGTTTCAATCACCTGTATTGTTCCGTTTTTGTTAAGGTTTCCTGTATGTTGCAACATATCATGCCCGGTGCCAGCACCCATTGCGTTTTTTATTTCAATGATTATTTGAGAGCTTGAGTCCAGCATTGCTCCATCTCCATTGATTGCCAATATGCCCGGCGATAGTCCTGGTGCGATGCTTCCTTTATTATCGAGCGTAACGCTGAATGCGAGGGTTCCAATTCCTTTGATCGTACCCTCATTTACAGCAGGCACGCTACAGGTCGTTTCTCCGCCACCGGTAGCAGTTTTTTTAAATACTCCACCTGGTCCGATAGATAAAGTATTTACACCTGCTGAATGGTTTATTAAGCCGTCAAAATTATTGTTGACCGTACCGTAGTTATACAGGGAACCATTATTAAAATTGATATCCCCCTGGTTCCAGTTCATAACGCCGCCTTCCTGAATGTACAAACTTGATTCCAATAATTTTGATGCGGCACCACTAACGTTTAAGGTTGCCCGATTATTTATTTGAACAATTGCTTTAATGTTTCCAGCGGTCCAGCTCATGTTACCATAGATAGCTAAACCTCCGGGGCCATCGAAAACGCCGCCTGCTAGGTTCACTGTAAACCTGGCCGGGGCTGTTGAGACCATTGCTTCAAAATGATGGTTGCCGGAAGAAAGTGCCAGCGTTCCGTTTCCTGTTAAATTTGAAGGCCCATAAAAATTCATTGTTGCAGTATTATTAAAAAAAGCGCCTGTGTTAATATGGATAGTGCCGTGATTGTCAAAAATATGGTCGGCATTATTAAAAGTCCCGGCATTGATATTAAAGAGGCCATGGTTAATGGTGCTTGTGAGGTTTGTGGCAGTGGCGGCAACTGCGCCAGTCTTATTAAAAATACCACTCACATCATTGTAAAATGTATTTGATCCAGCATTATTATTCATCGTTCCATCAAAAGAATTATTAATAGTGCCGGAATTAAACAGCAGTGCATCATTAAAATTGATGTTGCCTCCCGTCCAGTGCATGATGGCTCCCTTGTTCAGCAGCAATGTGTCATTCAGGTTTTTCACTGCAGTACCAAAGAGGGTAAGCGTATCATCCATCCCGATAGTTACCGGGCATTCGATGGTTCCGGCACCCCAGGTCATTGTACCATCGATAAATAAGCTACCGGAACCTGCTGCAGTACCGCCCGATAATATCACTTTTGACCCGGCAGGCGCAACAATATCCTTTTCAAAAACATGGCTCCCTGCTGATAAATTCAATGTTCCTGTTCCCTGTAAAAAAGCCTGTTCGCCGAATTGCAAGGTATCGCTGTTGCCAAAGCGGCACCCCTGTGCTATCTGCATTGTTCCATTGTTTTCAAACAGTCCGGCAGTATGGTTAAAACTGCCGCTGTTGATATTAAAAGAGCCGCCGTTATAAACTCCGGAAAGGTTTTCTGTAGTGGATCCAGAGCCACCAGTTTTATTGAATGTGCCGGTGCTGTAAAACCTGTTTTCTCCTGCTGCCCCAAATAAAGAACCGTTAAAAGAATTGTTGATGGTGCCGTAGTTGAATAAGAAACCTTGTTTAAAACTGATCGTCCCAGCATCCCAATTCATTACAGAACCAAACCCAACATTCAGTTCACTACAGAGAATTTTAACAGCGGAACCATTTACAGAAAGCGTACTATTGATAATGGAGATAGGGCAAACAATATTTCCTTCTGTCCAGTTCATGGTTCCTTTTACTTCCACCTTTCCATTGTTGGTTTTAGTTAATATGCCTCCTGAAAAAATAAAATTCATTCCTGCCGGCACTTCTACAGGAAGGTCGAAATTATTTACACTGGCACCTGAAAAAATAAGTGTGCCGGTTCCGCTGAAAGGAGTATCATTCAGCTTAAAATAAGCCGAATCATTATTGGTGAATGTGCAGCCGCTGTCAATATGAATTTGTCCAAAATTCTCAAAGAAACGCTGCGTATGACTGTAAGTGCCACTGTAAATATTAAAATGGCCGCTTTCCTCATTGCCTACCCAAAGGTTATCGGTTGTTGTTCCGGCTCCACCCGTTTTATTAAAGCTTCCATAGTTGAAAAAGTAACTGGTCTCTGAAATATTATTTAAAGCACCGTCAAACGAATTATTTATTGTACCATAATTAAACAGTTTTCCTGAATCAAAATTGATAGTTCCTCCATTCCAGGTTACTACTGCATTCGTTGAAATAACAAGATCTGTATTTATATTTTTTGAGGTAGCAGAATCAATAAAAAGTGTACTGGCATTGTTGACAGTAACGCACACAGCAAGGGTTCCGCCTGTCCAGATCATTCTATTATAAATGTCAATGATCCCCAGCCCCGTTATCATACCCGCAGTATGCTCCAAAGTTCCAAAACAGGCAATATCTGCACCTGGCCCGTCAACCAGTACAAATTGATCGGATATGATGAGGGTAGCTCCGCTGTCAATAATAACTTCATCAATTGCGGAAACGGTTATTGTGGCCTGTATAATATGTGGGCTGCGGATGGTTACAATACCATCCACACTTTTTGGGGAGATCGCCGCTGGTAGCCATTCCTGGGTAGTGCTAACATACCGCTCCCAGGTACTGTCTCCATGCCATGTACCCGAAGCGATGCTCCTGTATTCGCCATCGTTTTGGGCCAGTAGCGTTCCTGCGAATGCCAAAAAAACTAAAAGTAAACAATGTATTTTCATAATCCAGATTTTGACAAACGTTGAATTACTGATGATGAAAAGAACCAATAAATATAAAGAGTAAGGAATTGCCCCGACGGCAGGATGATTGCTTGTGCAGAAGTAAAATATACCATTTAAAGATAGGGCTTATTTGCATGGGTGCAATACATGCAACAGTGGATTGTTACTTACCAGCGTGCTTTACTGCAGTATCCGGCACAATGCATTAGGATCAAAAAATTGTTTAAAGACGCTTTTGTAACCAAACACACCCACAATTCCAATGTAGCTGCTTACCTTTGCCCCCAAATAAAAATACGCTATATGAAATTTGTTCAAGACCTGCAACTGCAGGCAAAAAATAAGGGTGTTTGCACCGGTACTAAATGGCTAGCCGGCAAAGGTGCGTTGATTGAAAGTTACAGCCCGGTTGATGGAAAATTGATTGGTGCCGTAAGCAGTGCTGATAAAACAAGTTATGATACTGTGATTAATACCGCACAGCTGGCATTTACTGAATGGAGGAACTGGCCCGCTCCCAAACGTGGGGAAGTGGTGCGGCAAATTGGTGAGGAACTGAGAGCGAATAAGCAGGCATTGGGTACACTGGTGAGTTATGAAATGGGTAAGAGCTTACAGGAAGGGCTGGGCGAAGTGCAGGAGATGATCGACATCTGCGATTTTGCCGTTGGGCTCAGCCGCCAGTTGCATGGTTTAACGATGCACAGCGAAAGGCCTGGACACCGAATGTATGAACAATATCACCCGCTGGGAATTGTAGGCATTATTTCTGCGTTTAATTTCCCGGTGGCCGTATGGGCCTGGAATACGATGCTGGCATGGGTTTGCGGTGATGTATGTGTATGGAAGCCGAGTGAGAAAACGCCACTGTGCGGCATCGCATGTATGAATATCACGGCCAGGGTATTTAAAAATAACAATGTGCCCGAAGGCGTGAATAACCTGGTGGTGGGGGATCGGGAAGTGGGTGAATGGATGAGCCACGATACCAGGATACCATTGATGAGTGCTACTGGAAGTACCAGGATGGGTAAGGCGTTGGCCACTGCAGTAGCGGCAAGGCTAGGAAAAAGCTTGTTGGAACTGGGTGGAAACAATGCCATCATCATTACACCAAACGCAGACTTAGATATGGCATTGATCGGTGCTGCATTTGGTGCGGTGGGTACGGCAGGGCAGCGCTGCACGTCCACCCGAAGGTTGATCATCCATGAAAAAGTGTACAATAAGTTTAAAGAAAAACTGGTGAACGCATATAAACAGTTAAAGATCGGTGATCCGCTGAATGAAAAAAATCATGTGGGTCCGCTGATTGACACGGGGGCCGTGGATATGTATTTAGCAGCGATTGAAAAAGGTAAAGCAGCGGGTTGCAATTTTATTGTGGAAGGAGGTGTGCTGAAAGGCAAAGGCTATGAAAGTGGCTGCTATGTGAAGCCTTGTATTGCAGAAGCAAAAAATCATTATGAAATTGTACAACACGAAACCTTTGCGCCGATCCTGTACCTGGTGAAATATAAAACCATCGACGAAGCGATCGCTTTACAGAATGGCGTGCCGCAGGGTTTATCTTCTGCTATCATGACAACCAACTTAAGGGAAGCTGAACGTTTCTTATCCCAGGCCGGTAGTGATTGTGGTATTGCCAATGTGAACATCGGTACCAGCGGTGCTGAAATTGGAGGTGCATTTGGTGGAGAAAAGGAAACTGGTGGTGGAAGGGAAAGCGGCAGCGATGCATGGAAAGTGTACATGCGCCGGCAGACGAATACAATTAATTATACAGATAAGCTACCGTTGGCACAGGGGATTAAGTTTGACTTGTAGTGTCTTTATAAAAGTTTACACCTTTTTAGAAAGGTGTAAACTTTCTATCTCTATGGATGCCCGTGAACAAAAAATATCTTGCTGTATTTGAACCCGATATTATTTATCATGTTTGCAATAGTACCAATAACAAAGAGTTGCTTTTCCGGTCTGATGAAAATTACTTTTACTTTCTTAGGCAATTCAATTTTTACATCTTCCCAATTGCTGAAACCTTTACCTGGAACCTTTTACCCAATTATTTTCATTTTCCTTATCAGAATAAGACCAGTTGCTGTAATTGAAAGCTGGATCAACAGTTTACTTAAAGAAAAACAAACCAAAACTCAACTGCATTTTTTATCTGATCACAACATCAATACATTTGTTGAAATGGAGTTTAAGCGGTTGTTTACTTCCTATGCAATGGCTGTTAATAAAATGAATAACAGAAACGGTAATTTATTTTCCAGAACATTTAAAAGAGTAGCAATTTTAAAGGAAAGCCAGTTCACGCAGGCAATTATTTATATTCATGCAAATGCACAGAAACATCAACTGGTAAAGGATTTTACTGCTTACCCGTGGACTTCTTATCACAGTATCATAAGCAATAAGCCCACAAAGATTTTAAGAGAAGAAGCATTGGAATGGTTTGGCGGGCTTGAACAATTTATAAAAATTCATAAAGATATGAGTGATTACTATTATGATTTCCCCGGTGCTATTGAAGGTGACGAATAACACCAGGCATAAAGTTTACACCTTTCCAAAAAGGTGTAAACTTTATTGAACTTACCCCAACAAATCATCCCAATCAATTGCATCCGTTTTCATCTCCAGGTTGCCTTTTTCATCTGAGGGCCATTCTTTTGTTGGCCTGTCCCAGTACAACTCTACCCCATTTCCATCCGGGTCGTTTAAGTAGATGGCCATTGATACACCATGGTCGGAGGCGCCGGTTAAAGGATAGTTAGCATCTTCCAGCCTTTTCACGATAGCTGCAAGGTCTTTTTTTGTTGGATAAACAATTGCAGTATGATAAAGGCCCACTGCATTTACCGGTGCTGCCCCAGCGCCTTTGCTGTGCCAGGTACTTAACCCGATGTGATGATGGTAGCCGCCGGCACTTATGAAGACGGCACTGGTTCCGTAGCGTTGCGTTATTTCAAACCCAAGCAGGTCGTGGTAAAATTTTAATGACTGTTCAAGATCCGACACTTTCAGGTGCACATGACCAATAGATGTTTGCGGGGGGATGGAATAACTCATTTGCGTTCAATTTCTTGAATGGATTGTTACTGCAATACACTAAAATTAAAACCAGTATTTATTGTAATCAATGCTGTTGGATTTATTTGCAGTGTTCTTATTTCCACATTTGAATTAACGACGACCGTTCCGCTATTGATCAATACATCTGTACTGCGGTCTGGCAACTGGCCACAGAACCAGTTAGCGGGATTTTCCCAGGCATTGCCTGTACCACCATGCCAACGGGCTGTAATTTTCAACAGGTAGGTATCCCCGTTGCGGCCATCCACTACACAACGAAACCGGTATCCATACCAGGAAGATGGCACATTTTTTAATACAAGTTTCGAAGAGTCTGTTCCACGGTAATTGGCATCGTCATTGATATTTACAAAACCATTTCCGGTATTCAGTTGCCATTGATATACGCTGCCGGTAATGCCTGCGACCAAAACGGTACTGTCTGTAAAAGGGCAAAGTGAAGTGGGAACCGGATCACCGATCATGTTTCGGAGTATAGTAATCTTGTCAGCGATATAATTTGTTAAAATGATCTCCGGTTTGCCGTCACCATTTACATCCGTAGTGTATACACTACCAGGTACATTCGTTTTAGAAATACCTATCCTTGGAGCAAGGATGATAGAATCTATGGTACTGATATTCCTGAACAATGAAAGTGTTAATGGATAGGTATTAGAACCTGATATTACATCAGGTTTGCCATCGCCATCAAGGTCTGCAACAGTTAAACCGGCTGGATAATCCGGCATGGCATAATCAACTTTATCGGCAAATAAAATAGCACCCAATGAACTGATATTTTTAAATACAGAAATGTTCTTGGAAGCATTATTATTTACAAGCATATCAATCAAACCATCTCCATCTAAATCGGCTGCAGCCATGCGGATGGGCGTAGTACCAGTCGGTTTTGTTGTTGGCGTGGTGAAGGCTATCGTACCGGTTGTGCTGATATTCCTGAACAAAGAGATATTGTTCGCATTGATATTGCTACAGGCCATATCCTTTTTGCCATCGTTATCAAAATCTTCCAGCAATACCTGCTGTGGCACACTTCCGGCAATAAATTCGATATTGGATGCAAAAGAAACCTTGCCTGGTTCGCTGGTATTTTTTAAAATGGTGATCCGCCCGGAAGGATACGGGTTGGTGATCGCTATATCCGGCTTTCCATCATTATCCAGATCGGCGCAACTAACATTCGTAGGATTTTGTCCTGCAAAAAAATTGATCAATGGCTCAAAAGCGATGCTATCTGCGTTGCTCTTGTTTCTGAACACCGATAAAATATTAGCGCCATTACTGATAGTAGCCATATCCTGCTTTCCATCTCCATCAATATCGGCAGTAACCGTACTGGTTACACCGGTTGCATTACCACCGGGTGAAGCTCCATACGTTGAATAGTTTTTGGCATTCATAAAAGCAGGCTTCCCGTTACTGCCCGTGATATTCTTATAAACTGACACGCCTGAAAAATCATAGTAAATAGAAGCGGCAATATCCGGCTTTGTATCGTCGTCAAAATCTGCCGTTGCGATCCTGGTACCGTCGCTTGGTGTAGCATAGGTAACTGAGTCGCCGAAGTTGGCATTTGAAAAGGCAGTGATGTGTGAATCAAAAGTGGTTGTAAATGGAAGCGTTGAAAAAGCGGTAAGGTGGCTGCTGGTAACGGTAACACTGATCGGTAAATAACTGGTACCTGTCGGTGCTAATACTGTAATGGCTGTATCGGTTGCACCAACAACCGTTGCCTTGCCAGATCCAAAAAAAACAAGGTTATCTGTAAGCGTACCGCTAAAGTTCTTTCCTTTGATGATTACCGTGCTTCCTGCCGGCCCGGTAATGGGTGCGAAGGAATCTATACATGGAATGGGCGGAGAAAAAGTAAAGCCGCCGAATTTTGCTGCCCCAAAAGCAGTAGCAACCGATACATTGCCGGAAGCGCCATTGCCTGCGATGGCAATAATAAGTGTGTCAGATATTATTACAAATGATGCTGCATCTACTCCACCAAAACTCACGGTAGTAGTATTCGTAAACCGGTTGCCTGTAATAGTAATTGGGGTGCCTGCACTTGCAGTTATCGGTATCACTGAAGTAATGATAGGGCTGTATACATAACTTTTCAACACCACAGCAGTATTTATAGTACTGTTGTAATCATTGCCAGCCAGAAGTATGTCAGCCTTGCCATCACCATCCACATCAGCAGGATGAGCGGTTAACAGGGTATAGCCAGCCTTGTAAGATCTCCATGTTTCAAAAGAAATATTACCGGGCGAACTGTTATTTCTAAGCAGGGTAATGGAATCAGCATACCTTGCTACAACCAGGTCAGTTTTTGAATCCCCGTCCATGTCGTTAAAGGCAAGTCCGTAAGGATTATATCCAGAAGCAAAGCGCATTTTGGGAGTATAAGAAATATTACCAACCGTAGAAGTATTCCTGTAAACAGCAACAAAACCCGAATCAGGTACGATGAATGCGATCTCTGGCTTATTATCACCATCAATATCCCCCAATTTCATCTCGAAGTTCCCATTGCCGTTTATTCCGGTTCCGCCAGAAGTAACACTTACGTTATTGGCAAACCTGATGGTGCCCGGTGTACTGGTATTTCGATAAATTAAAAAGGGTGGGAAAAAACGGCTCTTTGTAACTACGTCTGGTTTACCATCGCCGTCAACATCAACTGCTGATACGATATTATCGGCTCCAACTGTGCCGCTACCGCCCGGTACACTTCCAAATGAAACACGAACGGGTAAAGCAAACGCAATGTTGCCGCCTACCCCGATATTTCTTAATACAGAAAAAGCATTGCTGGAGCTGGTAAACCCTGATACCAGGTCTATTTTTCCATCGCTGTCTATATCGGTTGCTGCCTGACTGTAAATGCCGCCCGAACCAAGATGTACTGAAGGATCAAAAGAGATCGCATTACCGGTACTGGTATTTTTAAAAATCGAATAGGCGGTACTGGAAAAAACTACCAACTCTGGTCTTCCATCACCCGTAAAATCTGCCGCCAGTATACCCAATGGAGTATTACTAAAAGCAGGTGTCACGGTAAGCCGAAGTTGGTAAGACAAAGAATCTGTATTACTGCTATTGGTGTAAATAGCTATTTTATTTCCGGTTATTCCGCCTGCCATATCCACCGTTCCATCTCCGTCCAAGTCAGCAAAAGCTGGCTTGGACAATGGCGCAATTAAAACTGGTTTACCAAAAGCGTCACGTGGCAACGGATTTCCCGTACCGCCGGGAAAAGTAGTAATAAAAGGACTGGATGAAAAAGCGACCAGACTGTCTGTCTTTACACTGATTGGCTGAAACGTAGCGCCAGCAGGAATTGCAACTGTAATAGCAGTAGCACTGGATGTAGTTACTGTAGCCTTTGCAGCACCAAAGTAAACGCTGTTACCGGCAGGCGAAGTACTAAAACCGGTTCCGCCAATGATAACAGTACTACCTACCGGCCCAAATGCGGGAGTAAACGAACTGATGACTGGAGCCTGTGCCAAACCAACAGGTGTGCGGAATAATATGATAATAGCTAAAAAGTAATTTTTCGTCATGCAGAATTGAAGTTAAAATTTTATTGCTCTCCTGGATCTGTTGCAATGGATGTAAAGATACCACCATATACATACAATGAAGTTAAAGTGGGTATACAGAATGCCTAACCATCAACCTTCAACCCGTCAGTGCATCCTTACATCCATATCTTCAAGCGCCACCCCCTTTGTTTCGGGCATCATAAATAGTACATAGAGCAATTGCAGCACCATCATGCACATAAAGAAAAGAAAGATGGGTGCACCACCAAAACCTGACACGATAGGAAATACGTTGGCAACGACTGCCGCAAACACCCAGTGGGTAAGGCTTCCAAATGACTGCCCGGAAGCTCTTACCTCGTTAGGGAATATTTCTCCCACAAACACCCAGATAACAGCACCCTGCCCTATTGCATGGGCAGCAATGAAGCTAAACACAAAAATTGTCATGCCTTCATAGGATTCCCGGTAAAATGAGAGGGCAATCAATCCCAATGAAATGATATACCCTATAGAACCAATATACATCAGTACTTTCCGGCCAAACCTGTCTATTAATGAAAGGCCGATCATGGTAAAAACAAGGTTTACCAGGCCAATACCCACAGAAGAAAGGAGTGCAGTAGATTTGCCCAGCCCGGTCATCTCAAATACCCGGGGCGCATAATATATAATGGCATTGATACCCGACATTTGATTGAAGAAAGCTAACAAAAAGGCCAGCAGAATAGGCCAACTGTATTTTTTAGAAAAGAAAGCCACTTTTGCAGTATTGGCTGCTGCTGCTTTTGATTTCAGTATACCGGCGATGGTTTCATCCGCAATTTCGGGCTCAATTAGGTGCAACACTTTTTTGGCTGCAGCCGTGTCATTTCTTTTCAGTATCAACCAGCGGGGACTTTCGGAAACAAGGGTGGTGAGAAAAGTAAAGATGAGTGAGGGAACACCAACAATGCCCAGCATCCAGCGCCAGTCATTATCACTGTTCAGTATCTTTTGGAAGAAATAATTGGACACGTAGGCCACCAAAATCCCAAATACAATATTGAACTGGAACAATGCCACCAGGAAGCCCCTTTTTTTAGGCGGCGCAATTTCTGAAATATATAATGGCGAGATCACAGAGGAAGCCCCGATACTAAAACCTCCGATCAACCGGAACAGCATAAATGTATACACGTCTTGTGCCAATGCTGACCCCACTGCTGATACAAAAAAGAACAGGCCCACCCAGAACAAACTCTTTTTTCGGCCCATGGCATCGGCAAAATATCCACCGAATGCAGCACCCACCACTGTTCCATACAAAGCAATGGAGATAGCCAGCCCATGCATGGCCCCACTAAGATTCCAGAGTTTTTGGATGGTTTGCTCGGCACCGGAAATAACGGCAACGTCGAGCCCAAATAAAAAGCCGCCCAACGCAACCGTAAGCGACCAAAGTAAGAGTTTGTTATTATTCATAAGCAAGCTTAAGTTCGGTTTCGGAAGCTGAATGATTTTTGCCGGTATCAATAAAGGGAGACGGCAATTTATTTGTAACTCCTAAAATAATCATTAAATAACAAAAAAGACGCACCACTATTTTTTGCTACACAGAAAACCGTTGCCAAAGATTTGCGGCGGAGAGAACATTCATCAATATTATTTCCCGTTTGCACTATTTTTCGCAAAAATGATCTGTTCAAATTTTAGGTTTACAGGGTACGATCGTTTTATTTATTGGAAAATGACTGATAAAAGTACCGCTGTTAAATATCAACTAAAATCTACCGGCGGTTATGAAGGGCTATAATTTCAAAATAAATTTATGGAGATCATTAATTTTTTGATCTTTCTAAAATTGATAACCACTAACATCATTTACAATGAGCCGCAATATATCCCTGCTAATACTTAACTGCATACTGTTATTTATATTTAAGCCAGCCATGACGGCGCAACAATTAGACTGCTCATTTAAGCAACCTGTTCTAAAAATTGATTTTGGGAGTGCCGGCACAGCCACGGGCATAAATATTGGATACCTTGCCAACTACCGGCAAATAAACGGCGGACCCTGTCCCCAGGATGGTTACTATTCATTTGCTTCTTACACCAGCGATTGCTTTAACGGAGAATGGATTACGATGAATGAAGACCATACCCCGGGCGATGATCAGGGCAGGATAATGATCGTGAATGCTTCTGAAAAAGCCGGTACATTTTTCCGTTATCCCATCCAAAATTTAATGGCAAACACCACCTATGAAATTTCAGCCTGGATCGTAAATATATGCAAAACATCCAGTCCATGCAATCCCACCCCTCCCAGTCTCAGCTTTGTCATTCAAAGCAATACCGGGATCCAGCTCTCAAAATTCAGAACGGGGGTTATAACCCCAACGAATGGCCCAAAATGGCACCGGTATTATTGCGAATTTACCACACCACCCGGTGTAACCGGAATTATTCTAAGAATGGATGACGAAACAAACGGAGGCTGTGGCAATGATTTTGCCCTCGATGATATTTTACTAAAAGAATGTATGCTGCATAAACCTGAAATAAAAGAACCGACTAAACCAGCAGTCTCCATTTCAAAAAAGGCAACGGTACCGGCGGCAAAACCTATGGTAAAAGAACCTAAACCTGTGATAAAAGTAGTCAGTCCCGTAACTCCACCGTTGAAAAAAAATATTCCTTCATTAGCGAAAGAAGAAGTAAAAGGAAAGCCACTGGAAGTGAAGCCCCTAATCAAAGGTGCACAGGTACCTGTACCTGTGCCGGAAGTTTTGGTTACCCGTAGCAACCCGGTGGTAAAAAAAATTGAAACCGCACAATCGGAAATGCTGGTTGAATTGTATGACAATGGGGAGATTGATGGTGATACGGTATCCATTTATCATAACAACAGCCTGGTGGTTGCAAATGCTGCCCTGTCAGAAAAGCCCATCAGTTTTAAGATAAGCGTTGAGGAAAGCAACCCCCATCATGAACTGGTAATGGTGGCCAATAACCTGGGATCTATACCACCTAATACTTCCCTGATGGTGATTTCGGCCAATGGTAAACGTTATGAAGTATTCATTTCTTCTACCGAACAAAAAAATGCCAGGATTGTGATTGACCTGAAGGAATAAGCGCTGGTATGATTATTGAGCGGGTTGCAGGCAATGTCTTTCATGTCTCCATTTGTTGATTTTTCGGCCACAGCCAGCACACATGTATACAAATGAGCTGCTGAATTAAATGCCACTTTATTTCCTCATACCTTTATTGATTTACAAAAATTACAAGGATTTAAACGAATGAATATTTGAGTAGAATGGTCCTCCGCTGCTTTCGTATTCCTCATTTCTCCTGCACTAGATAAACCCTTTACAATTTTTGGCCCCACAGCGGCAAGGTAATTTGCCTTCATGATGGGTAAGGCCATAGTTGCAGGTAAGCTCCTCCCCTTTTTTGATACTTCGCAAAGCATAAAATTCTACATGGCAGTTAAACACCCTCATGTAGGTATTGGGATCGCACCGGTGGTTGACATACCTCAGTTCATTACTATTGATGGTGGCATCGAGCGCTCTGCCATTCCACAACTCTACAATAGCAATGCTTTCATTCAGTTTGCTTCTTTTATCAGCTTCTCTCTTTGAAATTACCACTCCGCCCAGCGAGCCGATCTTTCGTTTAGCCGCTATCTGCTCATTTGCATAGGCACCTGTTCCATGTATCCTGCTGGGTGCATTGCGGATGGAAAAGACAACTTTATACGCTGCATTTTTCAGTTGATTCATTTTATCATTTTTTATTAATACCGGGTGGAAGGAATTTTTAGTCATACATACCTGGCTTTCTGCCGTAAGAAAAAACGTTCAAACCACTGATAAGACAACGAAGCTAATACAATACCCGCTGCTGTTACCGCGAAATATACTATCAGGTTTTGCATGAACAGCCCGGTAGCAGGCAGTTTTGAAAGCAGGTATAATACCGCAAACAATGCAAATTTATGCAGCAGGTAAATGCCGTAGGATATTTTACCAAGGAAGATAAATGGCTTGCTGCCAATTGAAATAATACTTGTTTCCGGTTTGCATAAATTGATAATGATGATCGCCGAAATGAACGCATAAACCTCATGCTGAATGATATCATACATCACTGTGAGCAACAACATCAGGCAAAATAACAACACGGCAGCATACTGAACTTTTTTTGCAAGAACCCATTTTTTATTTCTTTGCATGCTTAAACGCTTAAAATAAACAGCGGCGATGCAGCCAACCAGGATGGTATCATACCGGGCAAATAATAAGAAATTATGAAGCGCAGAGAAAAAAGAGTAAGGACTTAGAACGGGCAGCAGGTAAAGGTTTCTTACAATGATTTCCACAAGAATGATCACTCCAAACAGCAATGGTAACCTTTCCGGTTGCAGATGCTTCATTATAAAAGGATGTACCGCATAAAATTGTTCCTCAACGCCAATAGACCAAATAGGATACAAAATGGGCGGAAGCAAATATTCAAGGAACGCAACATTGGGCAAAAAAAATACAGACAATAAAATGCCTTTTGCAGAGATTGAGTCAGCATATAAAATGCAGCACAGTAACAGCACCAAAAAGTAAAGCGGAAATATCCGCAGTACGCGGCGTGCATAAAAATGCCTGATGTGAATGGTATTGCTCCGGGAGATCTCCTTCAACAACATATCGGTAATTACAAAGCCACTCAAAACAAAAAAAACGGTTACGGCTACAGAACCCAACGAGGACAAAAAAGGAATTGGTAACTGTTTAAATCCAAAATCAGGTTTATGCCGCTCAATGTGGCCTGCCACTACTGCAAGTGCGGCTATGCCCCGAAGACCTTCCAGGTTGTTGTATCGGCCTTGTCCTGCAGCTAAAGTAGTTTCCGTCATGATAAATATTACTGGTCTTAGAGCGGGGCGGCTAACTCATTTTTTTTATTTGTTACAAAGATAAAAGCAGGAATGCCTTTCATAAAAGAAAATATAAGCCCTATCTCCTTTTACTGCAATATCATTTTGACCTCAGAAAGTCAGTTTAATATTCCTTATCTTACTTCAACAAAATATCTTCAATTAAAAAACAAATTGTTATGGGAAATTTATTGTACCTGATTGCTGTAATATTGATAATTGCATGGGCAATTGGATTCTTAGGATATCATGCAGGGGGAATTATACATGTGTTGCTGGTTATTGCTGTGATTGCCATTTTATTAAAAATCATAAAAAGGGCCTGATCAAGCTCTTCTTTCGTCGATTATTTTAAGCCACAACTTCTCCTTTGTAAGGAAAAGCAGGCATGGTTATTTTTGTGCCGGCCAAGCGCTCAATAACGGCTGTAAGTAACAGCCATCATCATTCCGATAACCGATAACACGGTTAACACAATTGAAATAATACTGGTGATACCGGCAAAACGAAAGTATAATTTTAAATTTTGGCAGGCATCCGTGATGCTTTCCTGGTTGCTGGTAGCTATTGCTGTTTTTGTTTTATTTGCAAACCGGATTAAGTATAGCAACATACAAAAAAGGATTGCGGCACCTGCCAGGTAAAGCAGTGCAACACCACCTCCTTCTGCAAGCCTCCATCTTCTTGCACTGTAGCTGCTGCCAATACGGGATATGGAAAATCCTTCAACAACGCCCACAACCGCGATCATATTACTCACAACCATACCCGTTACACCAAGAAATTTACCCCATGCAGCGGATTCTCTTAAATAACTTATTGCAATACCGTCAATAGAAATATCTGTTTGTAACAAGTTTTGATCGTCGTTCATGTGGATTATTTTATAGAATAACGAATATGTAAAATAATACCCACATTAAAAAGGTAATCAGCATTTATTTTCTGCAATTGCACGAATGGAAAATGGTATTAACAATGCTTTGGCTGCCTCAATACCGCAAACCCTTTGAATCTAACAGAGCACCAAAAAATACAAACAAGCATATGATAAAAATAAGAAAAAGCGTAGACAGGATGATGCCAACGATGGAACAGGTGCGGCCGGCATTGCAGGTGCTAAAGCTAGCAGCGGAATAAAGTTCGGGGGAAGCCAGGTACAGTTTACGGTCTTTACTTGCCAGTACCAGTCCAATAATACCACACACAATACCAATACCATAACAGAAAGTTGATACGATAGATAAAATGCCAAAAACCAATGAAGGGGTTGCATTGGGAAGGTTTTGCTGCATGCCGTAATTTGGTTTTAGCAGATCTTGTTGTTCCATTTGTATCAGGTTAAAATATGGAAAGTGAGCCTGTAAATATAATTACATACAATTATACTTGCTACATATAAATAGCTGTGAACAATCAGTTTATTTCCGTGCCTGAATTTCAATACAAGCTGTAATGCTGCAAATAAAAAAAAGAGCAGTACCGGCAGGGTGGCCGCATGATACTGCACACTTAAAGGAATGTTTCCCTGCAGCAACGCAACAAAACTTCTTTGCATACCGCAGCCCGGGCAAGGAATATGCAGGTATTTTTTTACAGGACAATCCAACAGGTTTGCCTTCAGCCAATTAATAGTATCGGTTAAAATAAAAATCTCCATGGAATGACTAATAAGATCAACTATTTAAAAGCCAGTACCGCATGTAAAAAACGCTGCCTGGTATCCTTGTAAGGGCATGGGGCCACTAGTAAGCCCTTGCGAATAAAACCCTCTCCCTGCTTTTTTTTCCTGTTAAAATACATTTACCCTCTTCCTGTGAATTGTCGATTGGGATGCAACGGATAGTTGCTTTAGTGAGTTCTTTTATTTTGTCTTCAGTTTCGCCGGTGCCGTCCCAGTGTGCAGCAATAAAGCCAGTTTTTTCATCCAGTAGTTTTACAAATTCATCCCATTTGTCTGCATTGGTAATATGGTCATCCCTGAATGCTTTGGCTTTTTTATAAATCGATGATTGTATATCGTCCAGCAAACTGATTATATTTTTCCCAAGGCCATCAATAGAGTAGCTCATCTTTTCTTTGGTATCTCTTCTCGCCACTTCCACTACGTTATTTGCCAAATCCCTTGCCCCTATAGCAATGCGCACTGGTACTCCTTTCATTTCGTATTCTGCAAATTTCCATCCCGGCCTGTTGTTATCATTGTCATCATATTTTACCGAAATGCCTGCTGCTTTTAATTCTTTCATCAACACCGTTACTTTTTCATCAATGAGCTGCTTCTGTTCTTCGCCTTTAAAAATAGGAACTATCACCACCTGGATGGGTGCCAACCTGGGGGGCAAAACCAGCCCTTCGTCATCACTATGTGCCATTACCAATCCACCGATCAGCCGGGTGCTTACACCCCAACTGCTGGCCCATACGAAGTCTAATTTATTTTCTTTATCTGTAAATTTTACATCAAAAGCTTTGGCAAAATTTTGTCCTAAGAAATGAGATGTACCTGCCTGCAGGGCTTTACCATCCTGCATCAATGCCTCAATGCAATAGGTATCTTCAGCACCTGCAAAACGTTCGTTCGGCGTCTTCACACCCATTACCACCGGCACAGCCATAAAGGTTTCTGCAAAATCAGCATATACATGCAACATTTGTATTGTTTCATCCACCGCTTCCTGTTTAGTGGCGTGTGCCGTGTGGCCTTCCTGCCATAAAAATTCGGTGGTACGCAAAAACAACCGGGTACGCATCTCCCATCTTACTACATTGGCCCATTGATTAATCAAAATAGGCAAATCCCGGTAAGATTGTATCCAGCCTTTATAAGTACTCCATATGATGGCCTCACTTGTTGGGCGCACTACCAGTTCTTCTTCTAATTTTGCCTCCGGATCCACAATCAATTTTCCTTTATTATCCGGATCAGTTTTCAAACGGTAGTGTGTTACAATGGCACACTCTTTTGCAAATCCTTCTGCATTTTTTTCTTCTGCCTCAAACAAACTTTTAGGAACAAACAAAGGGAAATAAGCATTTTGATGGCCAGTTTCCTTAAACATCCTGTCCAGCTCTTTTTGCATATTTTCCCAAAGGGCGTAACCGTATGGTTTTATGACCATGCACCCCCTTACGGCACTGTAATCCGCCAGGCCTGCTTTAATGATAAGGTCGTTGTACCATTGAGAATAATCCTGTTGCCTGCTGGTAATTTCTTTGCTCATTGAGTGCTGTTATAGTGTTAGTTTTTTTAATTGAAATGTCCTCAAATGTATTTGAATTGTTTGATTATTAAAATTTTAGACTTTCTATGCTTTAGCACTTATTTAACGCAGTAAGCATAAATTCATGCAACTGATGGCAAAGATTTTGACTCTATATTTTAACAGGCCCTAAGGCGCAAAAGTAGTAACTTCAATCTTAATTAATTTTAAACCATTTGCCATGAGTACCAAACTTTTACTTTTCGCAATTACAGCGGCTGCATTTTGCAGTTGTTCCTCTGCATACAAGACAACTCAAACACCAGATGATGTTTATTATTCTCCTGCACGGTTTTATTCTGACGAGAGCAAATCGGAAAGAAAACAGGACTATAAAGAGACCAGGAATTACTCAGAAGAACGCCAGATAAGACTCGGCATCAATGATTCCCGCTGGAGATATTTTGATAATGATATCAGTTACAGCCCTTATATGTATGGATATAACTATGGCTACTATTATAATCCATATTACTATAACCTGCCGGTGTACAGCCCGATCCTTATAACACCTGTTAACCCTAAAACGTCTACCCCAAGAACAACGAATTTGGCAGCCTACAATACCAGTTATAATAATGTGAATAACAATACCAATACAAAAATGGGTGGCTTTGTAAACAGCCCGGTTAGAATTTATAATAACAGCAATAACAACAGAAGTAAGGTGGGAAATACGCTGGATAAGATTTTTAACAGCGTCAATAACGGTTCGGACAATAATTCTACTCCGGCTGGCAGGTCTTATTCACCATCGTCTTCCAGCAGCAGCAGTTCTTCGGGCAGCGGTTCTTCCGGTAGTAGTTCGAGGCCTGCAAGAAGTGGTAAAAATTAACTCCCTTAGTTTTACTTAATCAATGAAGGCAGCAGATATCTTCATCCTTAAATGATATTTCCATGAAAAAATATGTACTCTTTATTTTACTTGTTGCCGGTACCAAACTATTTTCCCAGATACCGGAAGATGTTTTAAAATACTCCTTTTTTCCTCAAACTGGTACTGCCCGTAACCTTGCCATTGGGGGAGCAATGGGCTCGTTGGGTGGTGACATTACCGCTAACTATGTAAACCCAGCGGGCTTAGGCAACTTCCGGACAGGGGAATTTGTATTTACTCCAGGTTATTTTCTCAATAACAATAAAACCGAATTCAGGGATACTAAATTCAACAATACTAAAAATAATTTCAGCTTTGGTAATATCGGTTTTGTATTTGGCGCAGCTAACCCATATCAACCAACGACCAGCCAGGCATTCAGTATTGCCGTAGCTAAAACAGCCAACTTCAATAATACGGTACAATACAAAGGGTATAACAACTATAGTTCTTTTAGTGAACAATGGGCAGAAGAGGTTTCAAAAAGCGGTGATTCAATTGGAGGCATATTAAGCAACGCCCAATATGCCTACGGATCTGCTCCTGCATTATATACCTACCTGGTAGATACCTTCAGGGTCAACGGTAACCTGGTGGTTAAAGCAACTCCTGAGTTTGTACTGGAAACTGGCAAGGCGCTGCTGCAGGAAAAAACGATTGCCACCAGTGGCGGTATTTATGAACTGGCATTCGGCTATGCATATAATAAAAAAGACAAGTTACTGATTGGTGGCAGCCTCGGGATTCCAATTGTGAATTATCAAAACACCACCACATTCAGGGAAAGCGATACGTCGGCCGACAAGAACAATAATTTTAACTACGCCACTTACACAGACGATTATAGCACCCATGGAGCAGGGATGAATTTAAAATTTGGGGTGATCTACAAACCAAAAGAATACATACGGCTTGGTTTGGCTGTGCATACCCCTACCTACATGTTTGCATTAAAAGACAAACGAAGCACTTTTTTAGAAACAGATACAGAAAATTACAACCAGGTGGCTTCTATCTCTTCTAAATATTTTACTAATGACCAGCCGGGCGAAAGCAGGTACACGATGCTTACCCCCTGGAAAGTACTCGTAAGCGGAAGTTATGTGTTCAGGGAAATCGAAGATGTAAGAAAACAGAAAGGGTTCATAACCGCCGACATTGAATATGTTGGTTATAACAATGGGGGATTTTATTCTGCCAATGAAAATCCGGATGAGGGCGAACTAAACTATTATAAAGACCTCAACCGGGTGATCAGGAGTCAGTACAAAAGCAATTTCAATTTCCGGCTGGGGGGCGAACTGAAATTTAATATTATCATGGCCCGGCTTGGCTTTGCATATTACACCAACCCTTATAAAGATGCCGCATTAAAAGCAAACAGGATGTTGCTGAGCGGAGGACTTGGCTACCGCAACAAAGGCTTTTTTATCGATCTTACCTATGTGCATTCCTTTAATAAAGATGTAGATTTTGCTTACCGCCTGCAGGATAAAAGCAATACTTTCGCTACCGTAGATACACAACGTGGTAATATTGTGGCTACTGTTGGTCTTAAATTTTAAGTGAATGAAATTTGTATTTTTTCTCCTTGCTTTTTCCATGCAAGGGTATGTATTTGCACAAATTGAAGATGAAACAGTAAGGCAGGCAATGACAAAAAAATTCAGCAAATTTATCCCAAACGGCGCTGTTATTTTTGATACTGCATGCTCGGATTTTAATAAAGATGGCCTTACCGATATGCTGCTGGTAACGACCAGCGAGGCTGCAACCAATGACACCAGGGGGCTCATTATTTTACAAAACAGCATTGCCGGATTTATCGTTTCGGCTAAATGTGCTAACGCCGTTTTCTGTGAAGCGTGTGGAGGCATTTTTGGCGATCCCTATGCAGGTATCAGCTTTACTAAAAACGTGCTAACCATCAACCATTATGGCGGCAGCGCCTGGAGATGGACATCCAATTTCACCTTCCGTTTTCAAAATAAACAATGGGAGTTGATTGGCATTTCACTGGATTCTTATTGGAATGTGGATGATTGCAATGGTAAAGGAGTTGGCTATGCAGGCCAAAATCTGAAAGAAGTAAACTTTAGTACGAAAAAAATGCACCTGATCGAAACAGCGGAAAACCAGTGTACCCCCAAAACGGACAAATGGGTTACTGTAAAATCATACAAAAAAGTAAGCCTGGATGATTTTGATGTGCAGGAAGATTATTTTAAATACATTCATTTCAAAGCGTCACCAGGGTCTTCAAAAGGTAAAAAGTAATACTTTTATATCTCTACGCAACGCTCACTGAATAACTGCCACGGCTATACCCTGCTACTGATCGACAAAATATGGGTACAACTTGAAAAGATTACAAATTGGCTTTTGCAGAGTATATTAATCACCTACTCCCTGAACACCCCCGCCATTTTTACATAGTTTTAAAATAGAGCACAATTAAACTATTAATGTGTGAATTATGTAACAAAATTATTGAATTCTGTAACAGTTTCCTAATGTTGGGATCTTATTTTTGCACTAGGTTTTTCATAGGATATAGGATTTCAAACATCGGGCTGGATTTTTATCCTGGCCCCTTTTTTTTGTACCTGTTCCTCCTCCTCCAACGCGAAAAAACCTGAGATTGATTAAAGAAACTGGTTAACTGTTGCCAGTACATTCCCCAATTCGATATTGCACCAATGGATACCGGTATCTTTTTTAAACCAGGTCATCTGGCGTTTGGCATATTGACGGGTGTTAATTTTAATAGCTTCCGTTGCCTGCGGTAAACTAAGTTCACCGCCAATGCATTGGAATAGTTCTTTATAACCCACTGTTTGCAGGGCATTCAGGTGCTGCCAGGCTAACAGGCTTTTTACTTCTTCCTCCAGGCCTTCCTTCAGCATCATATCCACCCTGTCATTTATTCTTTCCACGAGGACAGCCCTGGGTATCGCCAATCCAATTTTAATAATACTGAATGCTCTTGACTTTTTTTGTTGGGTTTGAAAATCGAGAATGGATTGGCCGGTTGATAGCTTTACTTCCAGTGCTCTTAGCAGGCGATGGGGGTTTTTTATTTCGCCCCTGGCATAATATGCGGGGTCATTTGCCTTTACTTCATCCTGTAGCCATCCAAGGCCATATTGCAGGTATTGCCGGTTGATATGTTGTTTAGTTGATTCTTCGATTGCAGGTATTTCATCGATCCCATCGCAAAAGGCTTTGGCATACAATCCGGTGCCACCCACCATGATTGCCACGTCATGTTTTGTAAAAATTTCAGCCGACTTTTCTACCGCATATTTTTCAAAAAAGGCGGCGTTAACTAATTCGCTGATGGAATGAGAGTTGATGAAATGATGTGGTATCAATGCCAGTTCGTCATCAGTGGGTTTGGCTACGCCAATATTCAGTTCCCGATAGCACTGGCGGCTGTCGCAGGAAATAATTTCAGTAGAAAAATGCTGTGCAACCTGGATGGCTAATGAAGTTTTACCAACAGCGGTAGGCCCAACAATAAGAATACAAGTTTTGCCCCCATCCCCCGTCCGGTTCGGCACGCCCGCCTGTACCGGAACGGGCAGGGGCGGAGCTAAAGGGGGGTAAAGCAACGATTTAATCATTTTTTACCTGCTTACTATCTTTTTATCGGTAATTAATAGTTTAAAAATCGGGTAATCAAAACTGATTGTTTTTTTATTTTACTAAAACTCCTCGCCTGTTTCTTCTGTACCTGCTTCTTCTTCGCTTGAGGTAGCATTACCTTCATCATCCTCCTCACTAAATCCTTCCAGCATAGAAGCGGCTGTCAGATCATACTTTTCTTCGACCTCTGCAAGACGTTTGTCCACCAGCCCTTTGGTGCCATATTGCGAAGGGGCGATCCCTTCTGTGCGGATACATCCTGGATAAGTAATTTTTTTATTTTCTTCTTTGTCCACGTTAATCAATTCTACCCGGAATGTCCAGAACTTATTAAAATCGTACACATAAATAAACTTTTGGTTGGGATCTTTTATTTCACTGCCGAGGGTAATATCTGCCATAATCAACGGTTCCACCACGTACGTTTTTTCATCGTATTTCTCCAATGAAATTTCCCGGCCCCTGAGCCAGTTATCATTACTTCTGTAAAAAGTTGCTTTGTGCTTGTTGTCAAACTCATAACTTTTTAAAATGCTGCTGTGGAGGTCTGCAAAAGTATGTGTATGACGTATCACCACATCCCTGTAAATACTGTCATCATCTTCCCAATAAACCCTGAAACGTAATATTGCCATAAGGCGAAATTAATAATAACCAACGAGAAAATAATAATAACAACATTTTGAATTATTGAAAAAAAATATTACAACAGTCCGAGTTCCTGGGCCTTTTTCAACATAAAGTTATGAGCAGCACCCAGGTCATTGGGAATAACGCCATCCAGGATAGCTTCCCTGATGGCAGTTTTAATGTCGCCAACCATACGTCCCGGCGGCAGGTTGAATGTTTCCATGATTATCTCGCCGGTAATAGGCGGCTGCCAGTTTCGTAACTGGTCCTTCTCTTCTACTTCTGTACAGCGCTGCTGCACCAATTCGAAATTTTCGAGGAAGCGCTTTACTTTTTGTTTGTTTTTTGAAGTAATATCTGCCCTGCATAACATCATCAGCGCATCAATGTCTTCCCCTGCGTCAAACAGCAATCTGCGTATAGCAGAGTCAGTGATGTTTTCTTTTGTGAGGCTGATTGGTCTTAGATGCAGTTCTACCAGCCTGCGCACAAATTTCATCTTGTCGTTTTGTGGCAGTTTTAACTGGGTGAAAATTTTCGGCACCATCCTCCCGCCTACCACTTCATGTCCGTGAAATGTCCAGCCATGGCCTTCTTCAAATCGCTTGGTGGCAGGTTTTGCAATATCATGCAATACCGCAGCCCACCTGAGCCAGAGATCATCCGTATGTTCGCTGATATTATCCACTACCTGCAGGGTATGATAAAAATTATCTTTGTGCCCTTTCCCATCAATGTATTCAGCACCCGCCAGCTCCACCATTTGAGGAAAAATTATTTTAAGCAGGCCACTTGTAAACAGCAGATCCAACCCAATGGAAGGTTTTTTGCAAAGCAATATTTTGTTCAGTTCATCTGCTATGCGCTCGCCACTAACAATTTTTATCCGGGGTGCATGTTGGCGGATAGCTTCCAATGTTTCCGGTACAATCGTGTAATTCAACTGGGTTGCAAAACGGATGGCCCTCATCATTCGCAGGGGATCATCGCTGAATGTGGCCGCAGGCGCTAAAGGTGTTCTTATTGTTTTCGCTTCAATATCTTTCAACCCTTCAAAAGGGTCAATGAGCCGCCCGTAATTTTCCTTGTTCAAACTAATGGCCATGGCATTAATGGTGAAGTCACGCCGGTTTTGATCATCCTCCAGCGTGCCCGGTTCCACTTCGGGCTTCCGGCTGTTTTGGTTGTAACTTTCTTTTCTTGCGCCTACAAATTCTATTTCAATAGCCCCATCCCTATGAACTTCGTTCTTTCCCTTCGTTTCACTTGTGAACCCGATAGGGGAAGGAACTTGAGTATTAAGTGAATCCTGCATTTCACTGCTTTCATCTGCTTCACCGGTGCTATATACTTTTATTTGTGCGGTTCCAAAGTTTTTAAAAAAACTCACTGCTGGCTTTGGAGTAAATTTCTTAGCGACAGCTTCGGCCAGTGCAATGCCATCACCAAGGCAAACAATGTCAATGTCTTTTGTTGGCCGGCCGATAATTTTATCTCTTACAAAACCTCCGATCAGGTAACAAGGTACCTGCAGTTTTTCTGCTGCTGATGCGATCGTTTTAAAAATTTGGAGTTCGTTATCAGAACACTGGATATCCATATTGGCAAAAATAAGTTGCAACGGTATTAATACAATTTGTTTGATAAAGAATTTCTATTGTCAACGGCCATAGTTGATGGTTTACTATTTTCAAATTCCTTTCCCCCACTAAAGCTTAACCATGGACTATGGACCATCGCCTATGGACTATCAACTACCTCTGTTTTCCGGCATTAATGTTGCCAATATACACATCCACAAAAAAAACAGTAATTATCACCCTTTTTTTGACATTTTGACTTTATTTTGAAATTATGATGAGTAACCAATTATTTATGCAGGTACCGGAAGAAGAAATGGAGTTTATGCCGATCATCCCCCTTAATGAAGACAGCACTGAAGACAATGACCTGCTGGGCATCCCAGACCAGTTACCCCTTTTACCATTACGCAATACGGTACTGTTTCCCGGGGTGGTTTTACCGATCACCGTTGGCCGGGATAAGAGTATCAAGGCCGTGACAGATGCGTATAAAGGTGACAAATTGATAGGCGTAATAGCGCAAAAAGACAGTACGGTGGAAGAACCCACCGTAAGTGATTTGGAAGAAATTGGTACCGTAGCAAAAATTGCCAAACTAATAAAGATGCCCGATGGTGGCACAACTGTTATCATACAAGGCAGAAAGCGTTTTAAGATAGAAGAAATTACAACCGACGACCCCTATTTTAAGGCAAAAATAAAAGTACTGGAAGAAGAAGTACTGAAGAATGACCACGACTTTGATGCCATGGTGGGCAGCATAAAGGATCTTGCGTCCCAGATCATCAGCATTTCTCCCAACCTGCCCAGCGAAGCCGCCATTATTTTAAAGAATATCGAAAATCCTTCTTTTCTTATACATTTTGTAAGCAGCAACCTCAACAGCGAAATTAAGGACAAACAAAGGTTGCTGGTGATCAACAATATTAAAGCCAGGGCCGAACTGCTGATGAACCTGATGCAGACGGAGCTGCAATACACTGAACTGAAAAATAAGGTGACTAATAAAACCCGGGCAGAATTAGATAAACAGCAAAGGGAATATTTTCTGCAGCAGCAAATGAAAGCCATTAAAGAAGAACTGGGGGGCGATAATGTGGCGGAGGTGAAAGAAATGCTGAAGAAGGCTGAGGTCAAAAAATGGCCAGCGGCAGCCCGTGACATGTTTATAAAAGGCGCAGAAAAATTAGAGCGGATGCATCCCAGCACACCTGATTATTCCGTGGTGTACAACCACCTGGACTTAATGCTGGATCTGCCCTGGGAAGATTATACAGCAGATTCTTACGACTTGAAAAAAGCAAAGAAGATACTGGACAACGACCATTACGGCATGCATAAAATAAAAGAAAGGATACTGGAGTACCTGGCTGTATTGAAACTAAAAGGTGATATGAAAAGCCCGATACTATGTTTTGTTGGTCCTCCCGGTATTGGTAAAACAAGCTTAGGTAAAAGTATTGCCCATGCCGTGGCCCGTAAATATGTACGGGTAAGCCTCGGTGGACTGCATGATGAAAGCGAAATACGGGGGCATCGCAAAACCTATATTGGCGCTATGCCCGGAAGAATCATACAATCTATTCGCAAAATAAAAAGCAGTAACCCCGTAATGATACTGGATGAAATAGATAAAGTGGGCAGCGACCATCGCGGCGACCCCTCTTCTGCCCTGCTGGAGGTACTGGATCCGGAACAAAACAATACGTTTTACGATAATTACCTGGAGCTGGAATACGATCTTAGCAAAGTGTTGTTCATCGCTACTGCCAATAATATCAACAATATTCAACCAGCACTTAGAGACCGGCTGGAGATCATTGATCTGAGCGGCTATGCAGTGGAAGAAAAGATTGAAATTGCCAAACAACACTTATTACCCAAGCAGCAGGAGGCACATGGTTTAAAGGATGTGACCATAAGAGTTGGCGACAAGGTGCTTGAAAAAATGATAGAAGACTACACCCGCGAAAGTGGAGTTAGGGATCTTGACAGGCAATTGGCCAGCACTATGCGTAACCTTGCCAGGCAGTATGCCACAAAAGGGAAACTAAAGCCTACCCTCACCCAGGTAGATCTGCAGAAGATTTTAGGCAAACCAAAGTACAGCAATGATATGTATAAAGTGGCCAATATGCCCGGGGTGGCGGTAGGGCTTGCCTGGACATATGTTGGCGGCGATATTTTGTTTATCGAGATCAGCCTCAGCGATGGTAAAGGCGAATTGAAAATGACGGGCAACCTCGGAAACGTAATGAAGGAAAGTGCCACTACGGCCTATACCTGGCTGCAGGTAAATGCCAAAAAATTAGATATCGACCCTGAACTGTTCAATAAAAAGAATATTCATATCCATGTACCTGAAGGGGCCGTGCCCAAAGATGGCCCAAGTGCCGGTATTACTATGATGACTGCTTTGGCAAGTGCTTTTACCGGCCGGAGGATAAAACCCTACCTGGCCATGACCGGGGAGATAACCCTGCGCGGGCAAGTGCTGCCGGTGGGCGGTATTAAGGAAAAGGTACTGGCGGCCAAACGTGCTGGTTTAAAGGAGATTATCATGTGCTGGCAAAATGAAAAAGATGTGGAAGAGATCAACCCTGCATTCATCAAGGGTACCAAATTTCACTATGTAAAGACCATGCAGCAGGTGCTGGATATTGCTTTAACATAATTTTTTATAAAAAATAGCAAACCATATTCAACCAAATCACGTACTTATTGTTGTATAGGAATCAACATCATTCATGTTGGTTGTTTTAAGGGTTAAAGAAAATTCCCCCCGATTCCTCGGGGGGAATTATTTTTGTGAGCTTTCATCCCCTTCCCCGGCATTTATAAACAGCGTTATTGAATTTACGAAACGTTTTTATTTGTATTTTTGAATAAATACAGGATCGGTGGCGATGCTAAAAATGAAATCCCGTTCATCTAAGCAAAAAAAATATGACAAAAGATTATCCAGGCGAGGCCTGGAAAGCCGTTAAATTCAATTTTGAATTTACGAATGAGTTTTGCCTGGAAGTATCCAGCTTCGGAAGGTTAAGGACTTTTAACAAAGTTTCCAATGGGAATATTGTGAATGGCTCTATGGTAAATGGCTATAGAATTATACGCCTTAAACTCTTTCGCCCCAGGCACGTAAACACACAGGCTAAACTGGATCACTTGCAACAACAGGTATTTAAACTGGCAAGGCAACTTAAACTGCAACAGCAAAATAACGAAAGCGGGCATACGATAGCAGAAACGGCCGCTGTATTGAATACACTTAAAAAAAACCTTAGCAAAAAGTTTCAGGAAGATGTTAAAGGGCGCACAGTGAATTACCATTCGCTTGTTCACCGCCTTGTGGCTGATTATTTTTTAGCTGCAACGGCGGCAGGGCAAACCATTGTTGCCCACCTTGATCATAACAAACTAAATAACCGTCATACCAACTTAAAATGGATGACACGGGAAGAAAATTACGAACACCAGCGGCACAGTCCGCACGTAATAAAAGAAAAAGAAGAGCGGCTCCACCGGCGCAAAGAAAGTTCAAGGGCAACAAAACTGAGTGTAACAAAAGTGATGCTGCTGAAAAAAATGCTCAACGAGGGCAAGCCGGTAAAGCAGCTTGTAAAACAATTTAAGGTAACAGACACCCAAATTTTCAGGATCAAACGGTGCGAAAACTGGGCCGATATTGAAGCCGCAAAATAGTGGCCCGCAGGTAGTTTCCTTAAAAGACCTTCTAAAGGTTGCTAACCCATAGCCAGCAGTTATACATAATTTAAAACAGTGGAAAAAAAAATCTTTAGCATTAAAAGATTGTGGTATTGCTGCAGATACGGAAATATTTTCCGGAGGTAAAGGTATTGATGCAAACAGTTTTTGAAGAAGATGATAAAATTTTTGATGCCATTGTTGCAGGTGCAGACGGGTATATCTTAAAGAAAACCCCTCCGGCAAAACTGCTGGAGGCAATTTCAGATGTAGTGAAGGGTGGTGCACCAATGACCCCTACCGTTGCACGCCAGGTACTTTTGCTCTTTAATAATAAACACCGCAACATTCCAAAAAATGATTTTGAACTTACCGGAAGAGAGGAAGAGATACTGGGTTATCTTGTAAAGGGATTGAGTTATAAAATGATTGCCAATAAGTGTAATGTTTCCTATGCAACTGTAAACTCCCACATAACGCATATTCACGAAAAATTTCACGTAAATTCCGGTACAGAAGCCGTTGTCAAAGCCATTGAACAGAAAATTTTACGCAGGTAGCTAAATTCATAAAAGTAAAAGGTTGACAACCTTTTGAAAATTGTCAACCTTCAGTAAATAGTTACAGTTTTTTTAATCCTTCTTCTCCGCAGGCTTCGCTTCTTCCACAACAGCAGGTTTCTTACAACACTTTGGCAAACGCTTGTACGCATCTTCATCTGCCGTTACATCATCTGCATCATAGCCGGCATTGGCAATGGCCGTTTTTATTTGTTCAATGTTATTGCGGTCGGTTAAGAAAGTAACCGTGGTGGTTTTCTTTTTAAAATTCACATCAGAAGATATAATACCCGGTTCCCTTTTTAAATACCCTTCAATTTTTGTTTTGCACATTTCGCATTGTACGGTTGGTGTTTTGATCACCACTTTTTGTACGGTCTTTGCCTGAGCAGTGCTGATGGATATAAAACCAAACAGGGATAATAGTGTAAGCGTAATCAATTTCATTGTAAATATTTTTGATAAAGGTATTAATTAACATTCCATTCCGCTGGGTTTTGCCGCCAGTTTAACAAAGTATTCTGCTGGTCGGCTGTTACCAGGCCTTTTTCAATGGCTGCATCAATCAGGGCAGTGTAATTGGTTAAAGAATGATAAGGAATTTCTGCCAATTTAAATGCAGCTTCTGCCACATCAAAGCCGTAGGTAAAAATCGACACCATTCCGTCTACAACCAGTCCCTCTTTTTTCAATACATCCACCACCTGCAGGCTGCTGTTTCCGGTTGAGATGAGGTCTTCCACCACTACTACCTTTTTACCCTTTTCGAACCAGCCCTCTATCTGGTTGCCCAGCCCATGTTCTTTTGGTTTGGGGCGGACATAGATGTACGGTAGTTTCAACTGGTCGGCCACCATGGCGCCCCAGGCGATCCCGGCGGTGGCAACACCAGCCAGCATTTCAGCATCTGGAAATTTTTCAAACACCACGTTGCACATTTCACTTTTAATGAACTCCCGGACATAAGGAAATGAAAGTACTTTCCTGTTGTCGCAATAGATGGGGCTTTTCCATCCACTGGCCCAGGTAAATGGTTGTGCAGGATTTAATTTTATTGCATTAACTTGTAATAACTTTTCCGCAACGGCCTTTTCATTTGTCATGCCGCAAATTTGAGGGTTGAATTGCAGGATTTGAAATTTTATTATGCACATCAAAATATATTTTGGCGATAAGCCGGTGTATCTCTGCGATGACATTGACCAGGAATTGCATGAAATATTGCATCATCCAGATGCCGTATTTGTTGATGAAATATCCAAGGCTGCCATCAAATCGTTGTTACACGAAATTGTAAAAGAAGAGTTTCATGCCGGTGTAATGTGGCACAGCGACCTTGAGCAATTAAAGAAGGCTTTTTTTAAAAATTTTAAAGAAATAGAGGCAGCAGGTGGCATTGTACAAAATGACAAAAAGGAACTTTTATTCATTTTACGGCTTGGTAAATGGGATCTGCCCAAGGGAAAGATTGAGAAAGGAGAAGATCCCGAGACCTGTACTTTAAGAGAGGTGGAAGAAGAAACCGGTGTTACCGGGTTAAAGCTAACACAAAAGGTGGGAGAAACATACCACACTTACAATGCGTATGGAAAACATTTTTTAAAAACGACGCACTGGTTTTACATGACCTGTTCTTCCAAACAAAAACTGGTTCCCCAAACAGAAGAAGATATAGCAGCAATAAAATGGGTGAAAACAAAAGACATACAGGAACCGCTCTCAAATACTTATCCTTCCATAAAAGACATATTGAATACTTTTTTTAATATTCCGTAACCAGTTATATCTGCTTTGCCCGGAATAAAAAGTAAGACAGCAGGCAGCCAATACAAAGTCCGCCAAACATGCAATACTCAAAATAAAGTTGGTCAACGGGATAGTTAACCTGCAGTTGTTGTGCGTGATTATTAACACTTTTTGTGAGTGCCTTCAAATAAGACCTGATCATTACCTGCCTTATAAAAACGGCCGATGCCATACAAATAACCGCAATAAAGATGGTGAGCAGCTTTTTATTTAAAACAGCAATTGACGCAAGCCGCCAGGTTAATAATATAAACAGCGGAACCAGTGCCAATATAAAAGAAAATAATATCGAAGCTCTAAACGGGTTGTTAAATTCAACAACCCGGTAAAAAGCTCCTTCCACCTTCGGAACTGCCAGCTCGAAAAAAATGCCATAGAAAATTTGACCCAATACAAAAAGTATGATGGAAAAAAGTAAGGTATAAAAGATAATCGCCCGGTATTGTTTCACACTGCTGCAGCTAGTTTACAGCCTAAAAGGCTTTCTTCAAAATAGCCAGTGTAAGCCGGCTGATGCAGATGAGTTTATCGGCTTCATCGTGTATCTTAATATCCCAAACATGAGTGGTGCCACCCAAATGCAATGGCTTTGCAGTTCCTATTACAAATCCACTTCTGGCACTGCGGATATGGTTTGCATTGATCTCCAGTCCTACACAAATAAATTTATTTGGATCCAATATGAGCTGGGAGGCAACACTACCAATGGTTTCAGCCAGGGCACAACTGGCACCGCCATGCAGTAATCCATACGGCTGTTTGGTGTGTTGATCAACCGGCATTTTTATTTTTATATAATCCTCCCCCAGTTCCGTCCACTCCATACCTAAAAACTCAGCCATTGTCCCGGGTTCAATAGCACCCAGGTCAGATAATTTCAAAGATTTATTATACCAGATTGACATAAAAATATTTTTTAAGGTTACTTATTTTTTGAAATAGAATCATTTACAATTTTTGGCAAAAACTGGGAGACATCGCCGCCATTCTTCAATACATCCCTCACCAAAGTAGATGCCACAGAAGTGTATTGCGGCAGGCAGGTTAAAAAAACTGTTTCAATATGGCCATTCATACTTCTGTTCATGTCTGCAATCGCCTTTTCGTACTCAAAATCATTGACATAGCGGATGCCTCTTAAAATAAAATTGGCACCCACTTCTTTACAGCAGGTTACGGTTAAACCTTCGTACACCACCGCCGCTACTCCTGGTTCATCAGCATAAATTTCCTTTATCCACCGGAGGCGCAACTCTTCTTTAAACATGGGGATTTTGCTTGCGTTTCTTCCAATTCCAATCACCACTTTATCAAATAACGGCATGGCCCTGTTGATAATATCAATGTGGCCCATTGTGAGCGGATCGAAAGTACCAGGAAATAAACAGATTCGGTTCATGGCAGAAGATCGTTTTAGGTTTAATCGTTTAAGGTTTAAAGTTAGGGCTGTATGATAACACTTAACAATTTAAATCACCTGCTTCACTCATCAATTGTCACAAATTACTTTCCACCGGCCAGTAAATACAGTACCGCCATCCTTACCGCTACCCCATTTTCTACCTGCTGTAAAATAATGGATTGATTGCCGTCTGCCACATCGCTGTCAATTTCCACCCCCCTGTTAATTGGTCCGGGGTGCATAATTACAATCTCTTTTTTTAATCCGTCTAATAATTTTTTGCTTACGCCATAGGCCAGGTTGTATTCCCTCAGTGAGGAAAATAATACCTGGTTCTGCCGTTCCAGTTGAATGCGTAATACATTTGCCACATCGCACCATTCCAATGCATTCTTCAGGTTGTACTCCACCTTTACGTTCAATGCTTCTTCAATATAATTAGGGATGAGTGTTGGCGGACCGGCAACCATTACTTCTGCACCCATTTTTTTTAGCAGGTAGATATTGCTGAGTGCCACCCTGGAGTGCATGATATCGCCCACTAAAACTATTTTTTTTCCTTCAAGGTCACCCAATTTTTCTTTGATTGAAAACGCATCCAGCAATGCCTGTGTGGGATGTTCGTTGATTCCGTCACCGGCGTTGACGATGGCTGCAGGAATATGTTTTGCCAAAAAGTGTGGTGCGCCGCTGGCACTGTGCCGCATCACCACCATATCCACTTTCATGCTAAGGATATTATTTACGGTATCCAGCAGCGTTTCACCTTTAGATACAGAAGAACCGGATGCTGCAAAATTAATGGTATCCGCCCCCAGCCTTTTTTCTGCCAGCTCAAAGGATATCCTTGTGCGGGTGCTGTTTTCGTAAAATAAATTAACGATGGTAACATCTCTTAAGGATGGAACTTTCTTTACGGGCCTTTGCAAAACTTCTTTGAATTGGGCAGCAGTGGAAAGAATGAGGGAAATATCTTCTGGCAACAACTCTTTAATGCCTAATAAATGTTTGGTGGATAGTTGCATTAAAAAGCAAAGCTATAAGAAAATGTTGAAGGTTAAAGGTTTAAGGTTTAAATTTTTGAAAAGTTGTTGAAGGTCAATACAAAATAACTTCTTCTATGTCCCAATCGACTTTTACTTTTTGTGAACTCACGGTATCAATGGCTTTACCAAAGAAGTCTGGCTGAATGGGCAGCTCCCGGTTAAACCGCCTGTCAACCAATACACAAAGTTCTACTTTCTGGGGCCTGCCAAAATCCTGCAGCGCATCCAGGGCAGCCCTGATTGTTCTTCCTGTATAAAGTACATCATCAATCAGTATCACCTGGCTGCCTTCAACAGAAAATGGGATATCCGTTTTATTGGCTTTGTGCAATTCACTTCTTACGTCATCGCGGTAAAAGGTAATGTCCAGCACCCCATACTGTACTTTTTCATTCGGGAAAAGTTGCTGTACATATTCCACGATCAATTTGCTTACCTGCACGCCCCTCGGCTGCAAGCCAATAAAAATCACATCCGTTAACATGGTATGATTTTCTACCAGTTGATTGGCCAAACGCTGGAGAATCAGGTGTAATTGCTGGCTGTCAAGTATTATTTTCAAAACAACATGATTGAGCGTTAAAAATAAAACAATACTTCATTGCAACCTAAAATAGATATACAAAAAGGGCCCGAAAGGAGCCCTATATTGCATCAGTATGTGTGTGTGTCGCCTTGCTTGATGACCAGAAATTATTTAAATTGGTAAAATATGCCGGCTTGTATCACCGAATTTTTAAAATTGCTTTCTGTAGATTTTGTAACATCAGAAAGGCCCATGTTATACCTTACATCAAATCCAAGCCTCGATGCAGCGATGTAGCCAACACCAAATGCCCATGCAAGGTCTGTTGACTTAAAATCATCTTTGGCATCTGTGGTAGTATTTCCTGTTTTTGATTTGGCACTAACCAGTACGCCTGCCTGGGGCCCGGTTTCAAACCTGAAACCATTAGAAGTCATCAATTGAAATAGCACCGGCAGGTTAATATAATTTAGATTATTCCGGAAATCTGTATTATTGACGGTATACTTTGATCCCTGCGCCGAAAATACCAGTTCCGGCTGAATGGCAAATGACTTATTGATATGAATGTGGGCCAATACGCCCAGGTGTACCGACGGTTTGAACTTAAATTCAGCGTCATTTTCCTTGGTGAACTTTGCAATATTCAATCCTCCTTTTACCCCAAAAGCTACGTGTTGCTGTGCAACGGTTACCTGTGTAGTTGCAATTAACAGGCCTACTCCAATCATTAATTTTTTCATTGTTACTTATTTTGTTTATTGTATTAAGCCAAAAGGAATGCCAGTTAACCTTTAAGTGATTATTAAAAAGATGTATCAAAAAGCGGGGATAATTTTTCCCATTAAAAAAGGGCTGTGAATGATCAGCCCTGTTTTAATGGTATTTTCTGAATTGGTTACTCTTCTCCCAAAAACGGGTAACGGTAATCCGAAACCGGAGTGAGTGTTTCTTTTATTGTTCTTGCACTCAACCAGCGGTAAAGGTTCAGGATAGAGCCGGCTTTATCATTGGTACCGCTGGCCCTTGCACCGCCAAATGGTTGCTGGCCCACTACAGCACCGGTGGGTTTATCATTGATATAAAAATTTCCGGCACTGTTCCGAAGTTTGTTGGTGGCCAGTTCTACGGCATACCTGTCCTGTGCAATCACTGCACCCGTCAATGCATATGGTGAAGTGCTGTCGACAAGTTTTAATGCATCTTCAAATTTATTTTCATCATACACATATAGCGTAAGCACCGGGCCAAACAACTCCTCACACATGGTTACATACTTAGGATCGGTTGTTTCAATTACGGTTGGTTCAATAAAATAACCGTTCGTTTTATCGCAATGCCCGCCAACTATTACTTTTGCGTTGCTGCCCTTTTTACGGGCTGCTTTTATGTAGCCTTCTAATTTATCAAAACTTTTTTCGTCAATCACTGCATTCACAAAATTGGTAAAATCTTCTACGGTACCAATTTTCATACTTTTCAGTTCTGCCACGAGTTTCTTTTTTACCTCTGCATACAGGTTCGAAGGGATATAGGCCCTTGAAGCAGCCGAACATTTTTGTCCCTGGTATTCAAAAGCTCCTCTTGCCAGTGCTGCCACCACCACATCCGGATTCGCACTTTTGTGGGCAATTACAAAATCTTTACCACCTGTCTCTCCCACAATTCTTGGATAAGATTTGTATATATTCATATTAGCCCCAATCGTTTTCCACATAAAATTAAAAACACCGGTACTGCCGGTAAAGTGTACCCCGGCGAATTCAGGATGATTAAAACAAACCTCACCTAAAACTGGCCCGCCAACAAAAACCAAATTGATTACCCCGTCGGGCAATCCTGCTTCTTTTAAAACACGCATAAAAAGCTGCGCACTGTACACCTGGGTGTGGGCACATTTCCATACGACCACATTGCCGCACATGGCAGCGCTGGTGGGCAGATTGCCACCGATGGCAGTGAAATTAAATGGGGTGATGGCCAGCACAAAACCTTCCAGCGGACGGTATTCCACCCTATTGTGCATACCTGCACCGCTGATGGGTTGCTGGCGGTAAATATCACTTAAGAAATGAACATTGAAACGTAAAAAATCGATCAGTTCGCAGGCGGCGTCTATCTCGGCCTGGTAACAGTTTTTGCTTTGTCCCAGCATGGTAGTGCCCACAATGTAAGGCCTGTATTTGGTGGCAAGGAGGTCAGCAGCTTTTAAGAAAATAGCCGCCCTGTTTTCCCAACTGGTATTGGCCCATTTTTCTTTTGCCCTTAGTGCTGCGGCAACTGCTTTCTTTACATGGCTGGCATCGCCTTCATAATAATGACCCAGTGTATGCTGGTGCTCATGTGGGGGATGAATAGACACTTTTTTTAAGGTACTTACTTCATCACTTCCAATGTACATGGGTACATCGATTGCTTTGCTTTTTAATTCTGCGAGCACCTCTTTTAACCGTTTCTTTTCAGCAGAGCCAGCGGCATAATTTAATACCGGCTCGTTTGCCGGAAGCGGATAGTTGAAATAGCCCAGGTTCATAAAAAATTATTTGATGATTTAAAAATGTATGGTCTTTGATTTTCTGATCAATAAAGGTATATCGTTGAAGTGAGTGCCCCACCAACTATGTTGGGGGCAAGCAACAACGATGCACAAGCGTATTTTTAAAACCGGTAACAAAAACCTGGCCTTCCGTAATTAAGAACTCATTTCCTTCTCACTCACCAGGTAAGCCTTGATAAATCCATCCGGCCCCATCCTCCATCTCCTTCGCCCAAAGCCCGCCCGGCAGAACCCGTTCGGACGGGGAAAGGAGCGGTGCATCAAATCTTTAATAGAAATTTGTTCTTCCACATTTTCATTTACGCTTTAATCAACACCAACACCCAATGGCTGCTATCCAGTAAACACTTCAAAATTTTCAGACTCTTCTCAAAGTCCCCCTTGGGGGGATTTAGTGGGCCGCATTTTCCTTCTCACTCATCAGGTAAGCCTTGATAAATCCATCCAGTTCTCCATCCATCACCGGACCTACATTACCCACTTCAAAATCGGTGCGGTGGTCTTTGATCATTTTATATGGATGAAAAACATAAGATCGTATCTGGCTGCCCCATTCTATTTTTTTCTTCTTGCTGTTGGTTGCATCCCGAAGCTCGTTGCGCTTCTGTATCTCTATTTCATACAGGCGGCTCTTCAGCATCTGCATGGCCAGTTCACGATTTCCGAGCTGGCTACGGTCTTGCTGGCAAACCACCACAATACCTGTTGGGATATGGGTTAGCTGCACTTTTGTTTCCACCTTGTTTACATTTTGGCCACCGGCACCACCACTGCGGGAGGTTTCCATTTTTACATCTGCCGGGTTAATATCAATTGTAATTGTATCATCCACCAATGGGTAGACGTAGATGCTGGCAAAGGAGGTATGGCGCCTTGCATTGCTGTCGAACGGGGAAATACGAACGAGGCGGTGGACGCCGCTTTCAGCTTTTAGAAAGCCATAGGCAAAGGGCCCTTCAAACTCGAATGTACAGGTTTTTATGCCGGCTCCATCGCCGTCCTGCCAATCGAGTTCGGTCACTTTCCAACCCTGCTTTTCGCCATACATACGGTACATCCGGGCCAGTATTTGTGCCCAGTCCTGGCTTTCGGTGCCGCCTGCCCCACTGTTGATCTGTACAACGGCCGGAAGTTCATCTTCGGGTTGGTTGAGGGTACTTTTGAATTCTGCATCTTCAATCAGTTGCAGGCATTTGCCATAGGCTTCCCGTGTCTCTTCTTCGGTGGCATCGCCGGCTTTCCAGAATTCAAACAGCACGGCAAAGTCTTCTACCGCTGAATCGGTGGCATCAAAAAGACCTACCCAGTACTCGTTGTTCTTAATCTCTTTTAAAATGGAGGTGGCACGGGCATTATCGTCCCAAAAACCTGCACTGACGGAGAGTTGTTTGTGTTCTGCTATTTTATTATGTCGGTTAGCGACGTCAAAGAAACCTCCTCAAGACGAGTACACGGTCTCTTATAGTTTTTAATTGTTCTGTTGTCATGGCGCAAAAGTAAGGGAAAAAGGTTGAAGGTTTAAGGTTTACAGATTGTGTTTGGCCATTTCATACGGTGACTCTTTTTTTTACCTGGTACTTTTATCCGGTGGTTGCAGAACTGAAACTTTTGATTTGGTTTTGTTATGACAGTTCTCCTCCGTCATCAAACAATACACTGCTATCGATATGCACAGACTTTGTGAAAATCCACCAAAATAAATACCTTACATTGCCTATATAATCTCTTCAACATGCCAAAAAAAAATTGCCTTGCCAGCCTTACCGTCATCTTTGTAATAACTGCATTCAATGCTTCATCGCAGGACATTCACCCAAAGCTCAACCACATTGCCTTGTATGTGTACAATCTTAAAACAAGCACTGACTTTTATCAACAAATCGTTCACCTTGATACCATTCCCGAACCTTTTCATGATGGCAGACATACCTGGTTCAGTACCGGCACTTCCAGTCATTTACATTTGATCCAGGGGGCAGCTGCCCTTACTGCCCATGACAAGAATACGCATCTTTGTTTTTCTGTTGCGTCCATAAAATCATTTATCCAAATTTTGCAACAAAATAACATAGCCTACGAAAGCTGGAAAGGAGAAAAAAATACTGTCACCACCAGGGTGGATGGGGTTCAGCAAATTTATTTTAAAGATCCGGATGGCTACTGGGTGGAGATTAATGATGCCCGGGAGTAAAAAAGTTTAAAGTTCAAGGTTTAAAGTTTAAGGTTATGAAATGCGCCATATCTATTCTCGCAAATTGTTAAGTTGTGCAATAGTTAGTGGTCAACTTTAAACTTTAAACTTTAAAATTCCACTTCACATTATGGAATTTCCCCAACTTTACATCTACACTGCCAGCGCTTTACATTTTGACAACCGATAAGTATAAACATACCAACGACCACCAACTACTGCAAAACTTCTATGCAGATAAAGACAATGAATGGCTGGGCATTTTGCTCCAGCGTTATACCATGTTGCTGTTTGGTGTATGCATGAAATATTTAAAAAATGAAGAAGAAGCAAAAGACGGTGTACAGCAGGTTTTTTTAAAAGCCATTACCGAACTGCATAAATACAAAGTGGATTATTTTAAAAGCTGGATCTACATGGTGGCCAAGAACCACTGCCTGATGAAACTCAGAAACAAAGGCAATAAGTCTGTGGAGATAAATGACCAGTTATTGTTTGCAACGGACGAAGCAGAAAATAAAAGCAGGCACCTGCAGAAAGAACAGGTACTCACTCACATGGAGTGGGCCATGCAGCAACTGAATACCGAACAGCAACAATGCTTAACTTTGTTTTACCTGGAAAAGAAAAGTTACCAGGAAATCACCATTCATACAGGCCATACTTTATTACAGGTGAAGAGTTATATACAAAACGGTAAAAGAAATTTAAAAATAATGCTGGAACAGCGTCAGCAAGATGAGCAATGATCTGAAAGACATATTAGCCAACAGCAATAAGGATATTGATAACCAGCAATTGATGGATTATCTCAGCCATCACCTGCCCCATGCAGCCGAGCATGAAGTGGAAAAAAGTATGGCAGATGATCCTTTTGTGAACGATGCCGTGGAGGGCCTGCAGCAAATAGACAGCAATAAAAATGTATCCGATTACGTAAATCAACTGAACAACGACCTCCAAATACAAATAGCCAAAAGCAAAAAAAGAAAAAGCAAACGCCGCTGGAAAGATAATCCGAACACCTATATTACCATCTCCATCATTTTACTTTTACTGCTGCTTTGTTATTATGTATTGAGAAAGGCTTTACTATAGCTGATCTGTTTTTATAAACATATTTTTAAAGCCTGCTAACAAATCAACGTCACTAAGAGGTTTTCTTAATGCGTAATGGTTAATGTAAAGCCAGGGTTTACAGTAAACGTTGCACCCGGTGCCACCCGGATACTTCTGCAAATACCATTGGTATCTAATATTACTGTACCGTCATTTATTACCACATCTGTACTACCATCAGGCAATTGGCCGCAACTCCAGTTAGCCGGGTTGTTCCAAAAATTATCTACAGTACCTACCCAGCTATTTTCTACTTTTAAAGTAGTGGTGGCATCAGACAAGCCATTAATTACACAACGATATTTATGACCATAAAAAGAAGATGGCAGGTTGTTGATATTTAATGTTTGGGTATTGGTTCCACTGTAAGGAGTATTGTTGTGGATATCAACATAGCCACTTCCACTATCTAATTGCCATTGATAGGTAGTGCCACTGCGGCTTGCTTCAATGGTTAGGTTTTGGCCGGGACACACAATTTTTGGGCCTAAAAAGAGTACGTTTATATGTGCTAAATCGTAAACACTGCAACTGGCATTCGAAACCGTTAGTAAGTACAGGGTACTAACTTCAGGAGAAACAATTGGATTTGCTTCAGTGGAAGTAAAGCCTGCAGGGCTTGACGTCCAGTAATAAGACAAACCAGGCTCTGCCAAAGAGCCCAATTGTATGCTTGCACCTTCAAATATGAGTCCATCAAAACCAGCATTTGCTATGGGACATATCAGCATATAATTACCAGCATCAGCACCTATATCAACCGGCGTAAGATTGTTTCGGTTTTCGCCGTCAAAATCTGTTGGTAACGTATTAGCACCGGTTGCTGCTGAACCACCAGCTCCCTCTGCCGGAGAACCTGGTGTTAAATGCAGGTTCACCAAATTGGCAGCCTCATTCGGTTCGGCAAAACCGGGGTTGGCAAACAATGAGTTGGCATCTTTACCGGTTCCTGTTTTCCAATTGCTAAATGTAGTGTAACTGTTACCGTTAAAAGTTCCCAAAATACCTCCAGTGCCGTCATAAAAATATAAGTTGTTATTAAGGCTATACGATAAATCTATACTTACACATTTATGTTTACTGCTGGAAGATACTGATGCATTAGACCGGGTGTTTTAAAATATATTATTAACGCACGCTGTGGGTAAGGCGTTCCCGGGAAATGAATAAGCAATACTGCCAAGAAATCCATCTTCAACATTGTTGCCGCCAATATAAATGCTGTTGTGTGTGATAACATGGCCACCGGAAACACCAACGAAATTAATATTAGCAGCGGTGATGCTATTGCCATTGCTATCAAGCCCAAGGTTTACCATGTTGTTTCTCAAATCACTTTCATTGCCGGGTACTAATATGCCATAAATCGTGGTAGAAACAGAATTGGCAAAAGTAAGCGTATGAATAAAATTGCTTTCTGCAGTAATATAATTGCGAAGTACCAAACCAGCTATTGTTGTAAAATTGCCTTCACTTTTATTTTGCAAATTATGAATATGGTTGCCTGCTACAAGGTTGCCGTATCCCCCGCTGCCAGCACTAACGTAAATGCCTGATAAAGCAGCATAATCACTTGAGGAACCAATACTGTTTGTTAAATGTGAAATAGTATTATTGTATATGCTGTCGAGGTATCCACTGTTTACAAAAATCCCCCTTACTGCAGCAGCACTGCAGCTTGTGGTATTGGTAATGCTGCTAATGGTATTGTTATGAATTCTTACGATACTTCCAACAGTTGAAATACCTATTGAAGGGGCATTAGAACAATTGATAATGTTATTAATTATTGCAGGGTTGCCAATAGTATTATCGTTTATAAGGGTATATCCTTCTAAAGTATAAATAGCAGTAAGTTCAACGCCTCCTGTTGCTGCATAGCAGCGCAAATGATTAAACTGGTTATTGAAGATTCCATTCAAATTACTATATCGTACAAAAATACCGGTAACAGACACATTGCTTTCGTCAAAATTTTGTGTAAAATGAAGGCTGTCAGCAACATTTAACGAACCAAATTCATTTCCCGAAATAACCGGCAGCGTTGAGCTAAAGGCATTGACACTATCTACATATACCAGCCTGATGACTGAGCCATTGCTCACACCAGTGCTGTTGGTAGTGTTTGAAAATTTCATCCGCACAAAATGATTGTTGGTGATGAAAGCATTGCCCGATATAAATATTCCGGTGAAACTGCTGCGGTAATCGATGGTCATAAGATTGCCCGATCCGCCACTGGCGCTTCCACCAAAATAGTTTTGCGTAATAGTGTGGTAGCTGCTCACATCGGGTGAGTTAATTTTTATGATAGCAGCATCCCGGTCCAAAATATAATTTGCAGTATTGTAAAAGCTATTCCCTTTAATAATCCACCCGTCATTAAAATTCTCTAACCGGATAGCATGTTTGGAGAAATCATAAAAATTACAGTTGATGATGGAGTCATTATTATTATCCCTGTTGGAGATAGCACTGCTATAAAACAATACAGGCTTGGATTGGATGAAGAAACGGCACTGTAGAAGTTGCAGGATTCTACTTTATTATTGTCGCATCCATTGCCCTTAGAGCCTGAAAAACTGATTAATCCATTGTAACTACTTAGCCCCTCCCAATCATCATTTTAGACCATTTTTTTGAAAATCTAATAGTTGTCCACATCCTGCATTTTAAACTGCCCTCCAGGGCTTCGTACAGCAAAAAATATTTTTAAA